>MDSW01026983.1_pt1 | contig 11659 bp, 12 predicted proteins | sample 811171 | NCBI WGS metagenome assembly MDSW01 (sample SAMN05326641, study PRJNA326480) | marine metagenome | isolation source: seawater | place: Atlantic Ocean: North West | collected 2012
CATATGCTTGAAGAAAAGCAACTAAGATCTCCAAACCAGTTAAAGCAACCGAAAAACTTAGTGGAAGCCATCCACCAACTACTCCAAGACTAATAACAAAGCCTCCAAAAACTTTCATCATAGTGTGACCAGCCATCATATTAGCAAATAATCTTACGGATAGACTTACTGGTCTACTTAAATAAGAAATAATTTCAATAATTACGATTAATGGAAGCAAAACTGCTGGTACACCACTTGGCACAAATAGTTTTAGATATCCAAACCCATGCTTTACAAACCCAATTATTGTAACTCCCACAAAAATAAATACCGCTAACATAAAAGTCACAATTATATGACTAGTTACTGTAAAAGTGTAAGGTATCATGCCAAACATATTACAAAATAAAACGAACATAAATAATGAAAATATAAAAGCAAAATAAGGTCTTGCTTTTGTCCCCGCAGTATCCCCAATCATTTTTGAAATGAAGGTATAACTTAACTCAGCCAATAATTGCAGTTTATTGGGTAAAAGAGAATTTTTTTTTGAACCTAAGTTAAAGATTATTAAGATAGCCAGTGAACTTACTACCATAAATAGACTTGCATTCGTAAATGAAATATCAAATGCACCTACTTTAATTTCAGGACCAATTCGATAAACTTCGAATTGTGTCATTGGATTTGCTGCCATAAAAATTTACTTTTGCATATTTTTTGCAGATCTAATCACATTAATTATTCCCGCGATTACACCAACAAAAAAAAATATAATAATTAACCATGGTTTAGTACCAAAGGTCTTGTCTAAAATAAACCCAATAATTGTCCCCACAACTACAGCAGCAACTAATTCTGTGCTAAGCTTAAAAGCAGAACCGATATTTGAAGTATTTTGGTTTTTACCCTCTAAGTTTTTCCTTAAAAGCTTGTTTTTTGCAATCTGCAAGCGAGTTTTGAATTGGTCTTTAGACATTTTAGTTTAAGCAACCATACTTTCAGCTTTTTGCAGATCAACAGCTACAAGCTGGCTAATTCCTTTTTCAGGCATTGTGACGCCATAAAGTCTATCCATTTTAGACATTGTCAATGCATGATGGGTCACGATTATAAATTTTGTCTCTGTAATTTTGGTAAGCTCATCTAGTAAATTGCAAAATCTTGTGACGTTCGCGTCGTCTAAAGGTGCATCGACTTCATCTAAAACACAAATAGGAGAAGGGTTTGTTAAAAAAACTGCAAAAATTAATGATAGTGCTGTTAGAGCTTGTTCACCTCCTGATAATAAAGTGATTGATTGTAGCCGTTTTCCTGGTGGGCTTACCAACATTTCCAATCCAGCCTCAAGAGGATCATCTGAGTCAACCAGTTCTAACTTAGCGTTTCCACCATTAAATAGTTTTGTATAAACTTCATTAAATTTTCTATTAACTTTATCAAAAGCTTCTATCAATCGTTCTCTACCTTTTTGATTTAACTCATTAATGCTATCTTTGAGTTTAATTATAGCTGTTACCAAGTCTGCTCGATCTTTTTCCATTTTACTGATTTCCTCTTCGTACTTAGTTGTTTCTTCATCAGCTTTTAAATTTACAGACCCAAGTTTCTCTCTCGCTTGTTTTTTTTTGTCTAAAAGGTCTTCTTGATCAACGTGATTTGGTAAATCTTCCAAACCATTTAAGTTTGAATTTTCTAAAATATTTTCCTCTGTCAAATTTAATTCAGAATTTATTCTGTCTATTAAATCATTTTTTCTTTTTTTAAGGCCTTCTATAGTTGCTCCGGAGCTAGCTTTTCTCTCTCTTATTTGAATTGATTGTTCTTGAACCTCGTTAAGTTGATTCCTTAAACTTTCTATTTTTTTGTCAGTCTCACTTATTATTTTTTCGTTATCATTTTTTTCTTCATCTGATATCCTTAGATTTTCAGTAATTTTTCCTTTTTTCTCAGCTTGAATTTTAGGTTGATTATCTAATTTTTCTAGTTGTAAATTTAATTTATTTTTTCTCTCTGATAATTCTTTCACCATTTTTTCAGAATTTGAGAGTAAATTTTTCCAACTTTCAATTTCTTTATCTATAATATTTATTCTTTCGTTTCTTTTAACGGACTCTTTTTTAATATTTTTGTTTTTACTGTAACTGTCAGCATACTTTTCTATACTATTTTCAAAATCATTTAACACCTTTAATGCTTCATCGTTTTGTGAAGAAGAAATTAGGTTTTTGATATTGTTGATCTCATCTCTTAGTTTATTTTTGGATAAATCCAAATCTTCATTGGATTGTTTTTCAGTTTCATAATATTTTGAATCTATTTCAATTAACTCATTTTTTTCTTCTTTTAGTCTTTTTTCATTTGAGTTGGCATCGATAATAATTCCTTTTTCCCTTGAAATGTCATCATCGAATGTTTGTAGAGATTTTTTTATATTTTCAATTTCCTCTTGAGTCCTAGTATTTTCTTCATCGAGATTTTGAAGTTCTAAGTTTAGTCTTTGGATTTTTGATAAATTTTCAATATTTTTTTCTCTTAATGGTCTAATTTTTTCTGTCTCAAGTCTAATCGTTTTTTCAAATTCTAAAATCTTATCATTATATCCACTAACTTCTCCTTGAGCCTCAGTGTTTATTTCATTTTCTACTCTTATTTCTTTGTCAATTTCTAAAAGTTTTAAATAATAAAGTCCTGCCTCAATTCTTTTTATTTCATCAGATATATTCTTATATTTTGTGGCTTCTTCTGCTTGTTTTTGAAGGTTGGCTAATTGTCTTTCTTGTTGTCTTCTTAATTCATCAGCTCGTTTAAGATTATTTTCTGCAGCACTTAATCTTAATTCTGCTTCATGTCTTCTAACGTGCAAACCTGAAATTCCTGCAGCTTCTTCTAAAATCGCTCGTCTATCAGTAGGTTTTGCTGTAACTAAGGCACCAATACGCCCTTGACTAATTATCGAGGGAGAGTGAGCACCTGTTGACAAATCAGCAAAAAACATTTGAGCATCTCTTGCTCTTACTTCTTTATTATTAATATAAAATTTTGACCCTTTATCTTTCTCTATCTTTCTTCTAACTTCAATTTCATTTAATTCACGATATTGAATAGGTCCCTCATTATTTTGGTTATTGACCGTTATAGAAACTTCGGCAATATTTTTTGAAGCTTTATTAGAAGTTCCAGAAAATATTACATCTTCCATACCTGAACCCCTCATACTTTTCGCAGAAGTTTCACCCATTACCCATCTTAGAGACTCGACAATGTTAGATTTTCCACATCCATTAGGTCCAACTATTCCTGTTAAACCTTTCTCAATCAAGAAATTGGCTTTATCGGCAAAAGATTTAAATCCATTTAGCTGGATTTTTATAAACTCCATAAGTTAACTTATATCAGTTTTTCTAAAGATTTTTTTAAATTTTTATAATTGAGAGTTTTTTCGAACTTTTTGTCATTTATTATTATCGTAGGAGTAGCATTTACTTTATATTTTTTCACTCCTTCGATTCGATCGTTGAGAATAAAATCTTCAATATTTTTGTTAGTTGTACATTTGTTAAAATCCAAATCAATTGCTTCAGAAACTAAAAATTTTTTTAAATTTTGATTAATATCTTCTATAGTTTGACCTTTAACCCATTTAGATTGATTTAAATATAAACTATTTAAAACTTTTGAGTCACCATCATTCTTACATTGAGATATTTTGGAAGCATTAAATGCTGCTATATCCAGTGGAAAATGCCTAAACTCTATCTTTACAATGCCTGTATCTATGTAGTCTCTTTTTAATTCAGGGAAAACATTAATATGAAAATCTGCACAATGACTACAAGTCAGCGACTCATATGCAAGAATAGTAATTTTTGCATTTTTTTGGCCAACTGTTATTCTTTTAATTTGTTCAAAATCATTTGCGTTAATATTTAATGTTTGTAAAAATATAAATAAAAATATTGAAATAAATTTTTTCATTTTTGTTTAAATACTTTTGTAAGCTCTATTAACGATTTCTTAATTTTATCATTCTTAACACTGTCAATTTGATTTTGATATTTATTTATTGTCACATTTTTTTTAGTGTCAATTTTGTGAGACTCAATTTTTAAATCATTATCAAAACTAATAAATTTGAGTTTCTCAACAACTGAATAACCAAAAAAACCATTCATCTTATCCATTATTTCTTTTTTTGAATACTCCATATCAACTTCATGTCCTCTTTTAACCATGATAACTAAAGTACTAGAACCAAATCGATTAGAATTTTTGAAAGATTTAGGGTAACAAAACTTAAATAATTTTTCTCCTACTATATATTTCCAATTATTTAATGTTTCAGAATAAATATGACCTTTTTTGTTAATAATTTTTTTTATATTTTTTGGCAAAGTATCTCTAAAGGATCTTAAACCTTGAAAGGAAGCGTTTCTCTGCTTAGTATCTTTTTTATATTGCATATGAAGGAACAATTATTAACAAAAAAAATTCTTAAATGGTATGATTTAAATAAAAGATCTTTACCTTGGCGTAAAAATGTTTCTCTTGAAAAAAAACAATATTACACATTAGTAAGTGAATTTATGTTACAGCAAACACAGGTTGTAACAGTTATTCCATATTTTAATCAATTTATAAAAAAAATTCCAAATCTCAAATCTCTTGCAAAAACTTCTGATAAAAAATTGATAAAATTATGGGAAGGACTTGGATATTACTCTAGAGCAAAAAATCTAAAAAAAACTGCTAAAGTAGTTATAGAAAATTTTAAAGGTAAATTACCAGATAACTATGAAAATTTGATTTCTCTTCCAGGAATTGGAAATTATACAGCAACTGCAATTTTAGCAATTGCATTTAATAAGCCTTATATACCTTTAGATGGTAATATTGAAAGAATTTTAAAAAGATATCTTTATTTAAAAAAATATAAAGAAATTCAAAAAGATAATCTTCTCAAAAAAAAAAAGTATCTTTGGAATTTCATCAAGATCGAGTGATTATGCTCAAGCTTTAATGGAATTAGGAGCTTTAATTTGTAAACCTAATAACCCTATATGCAATAAATGTCCAATCTTTATGAATTGTAAATCTTACAAAAAAAAAGATTTTGATTTAGCAAAAAATATTAAAAAAAATAAAGATAAGTACTTTCTTTTAAAAGTTTACAAAAAAAATCAAAGATATTTATTTGTTAAAAACAAAAAATTCAATTTTTTAAAAAATTTAATTATATTTCCTATGGAAGAACTCTCTAAACCGAAAAATTTTAGTAAAAATTTAAATTTTAAAATATCAAATATGAATATGAATATAAAAATTCAATATTTAAAAGACACTGGAAAATTTCAGTCGCCATTTTGGATTAATAAAAAAAAATTAGATAATTATATGCTTCCTTCATTCACAAAAAAAATTGTTCAATATTTAGAAAAAAATTGATGAGTAAAATAGCTATTATTGGAGCTGGGATTTCTGGGTTATTCATAGCGAATTTGTTTAAAAAGAATCCTAATTATCAAATTACAATTTTTGATAAAAATAAAACAATCAATATAGAAGAAGGTTATGGAATTCAATTATCAGTTAATAGTGTAAAGCTTCTAAATAAAATTGAGTTCAATAGATTTCAAAATAATAAAAAATATCATCCAGGTAAAATAAATTTTTACTCAAATAACATTTCAAATAAAATATGTCATTTAAATATTTCAGACTTTAACAATGAGTACTGCAAATATACCACCTTAAAAAGATCTGAACTAATTAATTTTTTAAAAAAAGATTTAGGAGAAAAAATAAAAACAGATCATGATATTTCAAAGATAGATCAAAAAAATCAATTAATAAGACTTACCTTTGCAAATAATCAAACTTATGAATGCGATTATTTAATTATCTCAGATGGAGTTTTTTCAAAAAGTAAAAACCTCATTTCAAATACGAAAATTCAACCAAGATATAATAATACCTTGGCTATAAGAGGAATGATCTCTAATTCTTCGAATGTAGATTATAAAAATATTTCTTTATTTTTAGGCTCCGACTTTCATCATGTAATTTATCCAGTATCTTCAGAAAAAGACTTAAATTTCATAGCAATAATGAAATACAACCTTTCTAAGGAGGAGCAAACAAATTACAAATTATTTAGTGATGATAATTTTATCAAAAAGATTTTAGAGAAAGTTCCAAAAGAAATTAGTGAATTTATTGGTGAAATTAAGGAGCTTAAAATATTTCCTGTTTTTGTAAGTGATGATTTTTTCAAAACAAATAATAACAATATTCATTTAATAGGTGATGCTTTTTTTGCGTTTCCACCTTCATTTGCTCAAGGTGCATCTCAATCAATAGAAAGTGCTTATGAATTGTTTAAGAGTATAGAAAATAATACAGAAAGAGATTTTTTTAAGAAAAGAGTTAATAAAACGAAGATGGTTAATTATAGATCAAAATTTAATCAGTTTGTTTTCCATTTATCTAATCCTGCATCAAAGTATTTAAGAAATATCTTTTTAAAAAGATTAGTAAAAAATAAAAAGTTTCTTGAGAGTTATCTAGGGAAAATCTATAAGAATTAAATTTTATTAACTAATCTTTGTCTTAATCGATCAATAGGTACTGCTGTGCCATTGGAATTATAGTGCCAGTAAGTCCAACCATTACAGCTATCTGCACCTAAAATTGAAGCCGCTACTTTGTGAATTGAGCCTTCAGTATGAGCATGTTTAATACTGCCATCAGCCATAATTTTTGCACTAAACTTCTTTTTATCGTCGAAAATAGTTGCTCCTGGTTTAATAATTCCTAATTCAACTAATGAACCAAAGGGTATTCTCGGTTTAGCTCTCCCGTTTGGCAGAGTATCTAAAAAATCATCTTCAATCGGCTTTGTTTTTTTTAATCTTTGTTCAGCAGCTTTAAAATAGCTTTTTTCCTTTTCAATCCCGTAATAATTTCTCCTCAATTTTTTAGCAACTGTAGCTGTAGTTCCTGATCCTAAAAAAGGATCTAAAATCAAATCATTTTTATTAGAAGTAGCTAATAAAATTCTGTGAAGTAAAGCTTCTGGTTTTTGAGTAGAGTGCACTTTTTTGCCATTTCTTTTAAGTCTTTCTGAACCACTACAAATCGGCAATTCCCAATTAGACCTCATTTGAAGATCATCATTCAAGCATTTTAAAGATTGATAATTGAATGTGTATTTTGATTTTTCTGATTTTGAAGCCCAAATTAAAGTTTCATGTGCGTTAGTAAAACGAGTTCCTCTAAAGTTTGGCATCGGATTTTTTTTATTCCAAATCACATCATTTAAAATCCAAAAACCTAAGTTTTGAATAGCAGCACCTACTCTAAATATATTATGATAACTTCCAATAACCCAAATCGCTCCATCTTTTTTCAAAATTCTTTTGCATTCAGACAACCATTCATAAGTAAACTCATCATATTTTCTAAAGTTTTTGAATCTATCCCATTTATCAGTTACCGCATTTACTTTAGATTGATCTGGTCTAGTTAATTCACTTTTTAATTGAAGGTTGTACGGAGGATCTGCAAAAATCAAATCAAAAGTTTCACGTGGAATTTTTTTTAATTCCTTAAGACTATCTCCATTGATAATTTTATTTTTTAAATCTAATTTCATTTATAAAAAAATTATTAGACTCTAAATGGATTCTAGGGTCAACTTCAGATTGAATAAATGCTATTTAATTTGTGTCTCTAATAGAATTAATAACTAGATGTTGTGTTTAACAATTTTAGACACTGGCGAGAAGGTTTTTCTATGATGTTTATTTAAACCAATCTTTTTTATAGCTTTTAAGTGTTGTCGTGTTCCATATCCAAAATTTTTGTCCCAGTGATAGCCAATGTTTTTTTTTGCTAAGGAAATTATGAATTTATCTCTAGAAACTTTTGCTAAAATAGAAGCGGCAGAAATTGAGGGAATTTTTTTATCCCCTTTTACAACAGCCTTCATTTTGTAGTTTTTAAGCTTTGGAAGCCGATTCCCATCAACAAGTATATGAGATGGTTTTTTTTTAAGTTTTTTAATAGCTCTTTTCATCGCTAATAAACTAGCTTGCAAAATGTTAATTTTTTCAATTTCCTCTTTAGATGCTTTACCAATAGCCCAAATAGAGTTTTTTTTTATATAATTTGACAGGAGTTCTCTTCTTTTTTTTTTTATACTTTTAGAGTCTTTAAGAACCTTTAGGTCAATCGATTTATCTAAAATTACTGCGGCTGCAAAAACTGGTCCAATTAAGCTGCCTCGTCCTACCTCATCAACACCAGCAATAATTTTCATTAAATATTAAGTTTTAAATCTATTATTTTCTGCCTTATCTTCTTTAGATCTTCCCATGAATATTTTTTATTATCTGGAAATCTTATTAAGTAAGATGGACTAAATGTAATTATGAATGGATAAGTTTTATTTTTAAGGATAATTTCTTTCCATATACCTCTCTCATTTGAAACTCTTTCACTCCTGCCACTTAGAGACTCCATTGCAGTGCCTCCAAATAAAATTATTACTTTCGGATCTATGATAGATATATGTTCTTTTAAATAAATAGAATACTTTTTTATTTCTTGTGATGTTGGTTTTCTATCATCCGGAGGTCTAAAATTAATTGCATAACTAGAGTAGATATAATTTTTTTTTTAAATTAATTGCCGATAGCATTTTTTCAAGAAGAGCACCCGAATCTCCTTGAAATGTTTTACCTGTTTTTTCCTCCTCTTCCGCTGGGGCTTCTCCAATAACCATAATTGGACTATCAATATTTCCGTCACCTAAAATCAACTTTTTAGAATTATTTTTTAAATTACAATTTTCAATTGAATTTATTTGTTTTTTTAGATCATCAATTAGATTAATCTTGTCCAAATTATTATTAACATTCTTTATACCATCAAATTTAAATCTATTTAATGGTTTTTTATTAAAAACGAAATTTGGTTCTATTGAATTTATTAATTCATCCTTGTATGACATACTGTGATTAGAGGACTTTTTAGTCATATATTTTATTTTTATGTTTAAACAAAAAGTAATAATTATTTTATTTTTTCTTCTACTTTACCAGAGTCCTATATTTTCTAAAAGCAATAGTTTCGAGGATTTTAATTCAAAAACATTGTCAAAATATTTTTCAGGTATAGTTGCTTTTGAAAATAAAAATAATTCTGAAGCTCTTGATTTTTTTTCATCTTCCAAAATATTAATGAACAAGCATGATCCATATTTGGAAAGGTTTGTTACATCATTAGTCTTAGAGGGTAATTTATCTCAAGCAATTAATCTTATTAAGACAAACAATGAAAAAAATAATTCAAATTTTTTTGAAGCTTATATTTTGTTAGCATTAGACAGTCTTAAAAAAAATAAAATTGATAAAGCTAGAAAAATTTTAAAAGATGTTCCAGAAACTTTGAAAAAAGATCGTTTTAAATTTATTATTCATAATTCGCTTGAGCAATTTATTATTGTATTTCAAAGTAAAAAGCTCAAAGAGAAAACCCAAGATTTTGGTAACTTATCTTTGATAACTGAGACTTTTCAAAGGTGTTATTTGGATGATAAAAAAACTGGCTCATATTTTTCAAGATTAATTAATAACGCTCAATCAGACTATTCAAGGTATATTTATTTTTATTTAACATATTTAATTGAAAAGGATCAATTCAAAGAGGCAAAAGAAATTACTGATGATCTAGATTATATCAGTACTACATTATTGTTGTCACAGGGAAAAAGCTGGATAGAAAAAAAAACTTATGATGAGTTTGAAAAAGTTTTTTCATGTAAAAATCCTAATGATATTTTAGCAGAGTTTTTATTTCTTGTTTCAAATCTTTACTCTTCACAAAATGAATTTGAAAAATCAAACTACTATTTAAGTTTATCTAATTATTTGAATCCTGAATTCATTTTTAATTTGTCATTAGTTGCTGAAAATTTTTATCTGAATAAAAATTATAAAGAAGCTAAATCAATTTTAAAAAATTTTAATAAAAAACAAGATTTTTATTATTGGTATAGAGTAAAAAAGGAAGCTCAAATAATTTCAAAAACTGCCAATAAAAAAGAAGCTCTAAATTATTTAACTTCTAAATTCGAAAAGATAAATAATCCTAATATTAAATTCATTTTTGATATAGCTAATTTCAGTAAAAATGCTAAAGAATATTCTCAAGCAATTAAGTATTACTCAAAAATTATAAATTCTTTAAATGATGAAGATGAAGTGAAGGCAGACTTGCTGTATCGAAGAGGAGGGACTTATGAGAGATTAAAAGACTACTCTAATGCAGACAGAGATTTGCAAGACTCTTTAAAGATTAATCCTGACGACGCATATGTTTTAAATTATCTTGCTTATTCTTGGCTTGAAAGAGATTACAAAATTAATGAAGCGATAGAAATGTTAGAAAATGCATATTCTCAAGAAAATGATGATCCCTATATAATTGACTCTATAGGTTGGGCTTATTATTTGATTAATGATTTTAAGAAAGCAGAAAATTTTTTAAAAAGAGCAGTTGAATTAATGCCAGATGATCCAATAGTTAACGATCATTATGGTGATATCTTATGGAAATTAAATAGAAAAATACAAGCTAGATATTTTTGGTTTGCAGTTTTAAAAATGGAAGATATAGACCAAGAGCTAATTCAAAAAATTCAAATAAAATTAATTGATGGACCTAAAAGCTCTTAATGAGTTATTTTAAGTTAAAATCTCATGCAAAAATCAATTTAGCTTTAAATGTAATTGGCAAATCAAATTCATTACATAAAATTGAGAGTATAGTTAGTTTTTTACGTTTGCATGATGAAATTTTAATAAAAAAAATTAAAGAGAGAAAACATAAGATTAAATTCATAGGAAAATTCTCAAAAAAAATTAAATCAAAAAATACAGTCTCAAAATTATTTGAAATTATAGATAAAAAAAAAATACTTAAAGATAAATATCAAATAATAATAAAAAAAAATATACCATCAGAAGCTGGCCTTGGTGGTGGATCTATGAATGCGGCAAGTATTTTAAAATTTTTAATAAAAAGAAAATTGATAAAAATTGGTAAAAAGGAAATTTTTCAAATATCAAATTTAATCGGATTTGATGTAGTGCTTGGCCTTTATGCAAAAAACTTAATTTTAAACTCAAATAATACGATAAAAACTTTTTCAATAAAAAAAAAAAATACGTTCTTATAATTAAACCAAATTTTGGATGTAAAACCAGAGAAATTTTTTCAGGGGTTAAAAAATTTTCTAAGTCAAAATTTAGCCCTGCTTCAAAAAAAATGTTTAGTGTCGGTTTTTTAAGAGAAATGAAGAATGATCTAGAACCTATAACGCTAAATAAATATCAAAAATTAAATGATTTAAAAAAATATTTAGAAAAATTATCAAATATTGAATTTGTAAGAATGACTGGTTCAGGCTCTGCGTTAATTGTATATTTTAAATCAGGCAAAAAGTGTGAAGACGCTGGAAAAAAAGTAAAAAAAAAATTTAGAAATTACTGGTGTAAAACTTCAAAAACTATATAAATTTATTTTTTTGTGATATACGAAAATTAAATTGGGGCGTAGCCAAGCGGTAAGGCACGGGTTTTTGGTACCTGCATCCTAGGTTCGAATCCTAGCG
>MDSW01088235.1_pt1 | contig 11658 bp, 4 predicted proteins | sample 811171 | NCBI WGS metagenome assembly MDSW01 (sample SAMN05326641, study PRJNA326480) | marine metagenome | isolation source: seawater | place: Atlantic Ocean: North West | collected 2012
CCACCACCACCACTCCCCACCCCACCTTTATTCTCCCCAAAACCACCGAAACCGCCGAACATCGCGCGCTCGGTGCACATGTACGCCTGGAGCTCGTTCACGACGAGCTCCTCGTTGGCGACGTCGTAGCGGAGGTTTCTCAGAAACGCGATCCACGCGTCGCGCTCGGCGTCGGTCGCCTCCGAGCGCCACCACTCGAGGCACCGCGCCGCGTACCGCTCGTCGCGGTAGAAGACCATGTGCATGGCCTCGTGGAGCAGGGCGTCGCGGACCTCGGCCTTATCGCTGCTCCTCGCGACCGCGGCGACGCACGGTTCGAATCCCGGCCGTCGGTCGGCGACGCGGAGCGCGCCGGATGCGTCGCGCGGCGCCAACGCGCCCGCGTCGACGAGCGCCTCCACCAGCGCTCGCTCCGCGGGCCAGAGCGGTTTGTTCGCCGCGCGACACGCCGCGTCGAAGCGCGCGAGGTCGCCGAGGCGCATGTTGTGGCCGCTGTAGTTGGCGACGCCGCCGCGCTGGCCGCTCGGGAGGCGGTCGACGACGCGCGACGCGTCGTCGAGGTCCTCGAGGAACACGCTCGCGCGGCCGAGCGCGTCGCGCTGCGCGGCGGCGGAGGGGAAGCGCAGGAGAAGGACGCACGCGTCGCGGGCCCACCGCGCGATCGAGGGGCGCGGGGCGGCGGTGGCGTCCGAGGACGCGTCGACCGGAGCGGAGAGCTTGGCGTGCTTGCCGCCGGTGGGGTGGGCGGGGCGACGAGGGGGGGAGGCGACCGGCGCGGCGGTGACCGCGCGATCGGGGGCGGCGGTGAGCGCGTCCGCGAACTGCTCGAGCGTGAGCGTCGGGACGGACGCGGAGGCCGCGCCGGGGCGGGTCTTGCCCATGCGCGCAGGAGCGCCGCCGACCGCCGAGCGCGGGGCGAGCGCGGGGGGAAGTGGCCGGCGAGGCCGAGCGGGGCGAGGCGCCGGGAGCCGGGGCGCAAGGGATCTCTCGCCATTTTTACTCGTGGCGCCCGCGAGCGCGTCGGACGCGCGCGCCGCGGGTGCCAGAAAAAGTCGACGTCGTCGTTGGTCGTCATATCCACACCACCGCCCGTCGTCTCTCCTCGCGTCGACCCCCTCCCTCCGGGTCACTCCCGGCCGCGCCATGTCCGCGGTGCCGGCAGCGTTCCCGGGCGCGCGCTCCCCGCCCGCCCGCGCGTCTCGCGCGTCGTCACCTCCGCGCGGTCGCTGCGTCGCGCGCGCGCAGCGCGCGCGATCATCGGATCCCACCGCCTCCGCTCGCCCGTCGCCGTCTTCCCCCGAGCTTCGGCTCGCCGCGCTCGGCGTCGCCGCGGGCGCGCTCCTCGGCGCCGCCACCCACGCGCGCCCCGCGCTCGCGCTCGCGCCGCCGCCCACCCCCGACGCGAGCACGTCCCCCTACATCCAATCCCTGCTCGCGAAGACGGAGGCGAACCGCGAGGTGCGCGCGGCGGAGCTCGCGAACAAGAACTGCCTGCGCCAGAGCCAGATGGGCGTCGGGGACTGCGCGGGCCTCCCCGAGGACGAACTCAGGGCGGCGATGGCGCGGAGCGTGGAGAAGCTCGAGGCGCGGAGGGCGAGGGAGGCCGCGGAGGAGGCCGAGCTCGCCGCGCAGGTCAGGGCGCTGGACGAAGCGGAGGCCTCTGGGAGCGAGGCGCCCGACGCGGAGGCGACGACCCCGGAGGAAGACGTCTTCGCCGACTGAAAGAAAAGAGCGACGACGCGTTTCGTTCTCGCGCGTCGACGAATAGGAACCTTCGTTCACGTACGACACTCGTCCTCCTCTCCCCGGCGCGCCCTCCGCCCCCCTTCGCCTCGGTGTCCGTCACCGGTTTTTTTCACGTTCGCTCGCCGCGGTTTGCGTTCGGTTTGCGTTCGCTCGCGAGCTCGTCCCGAAGATCCGATCGCACGCCGTTGTCGTCACGCCGAACCCGACGTCGCAGTCTCGGTAGTGGTGCGCCATGTGCGCCGACTTCATCCGCCGCATCCGCGCGACGAACCGCCGCCCCCTCGGAACGCGGCGCTCCAAAACGCCCCACCACGACGCCGCGTCGAAGCTCGCGTGGTGCAGGGCGTAATGCGCGCAGTCGTACGCGACGTACCCGAGGAGACACCCGGCGAAGGTCGCCCCGGCGAGCGCCTCCGCCGCCGCCGTCGTCCAGCCCAAAGAATAATCATACGAACATGCGCTCGACCCCGATATAACCCCCGATACCCCCGAGACGGCTTCTTCGAGACCGCTCGAAACCACCGACGCGTTTGACATTCCGTCGCGATCGACGGCGAAGGACGGTGCCCCCCCTCCTACCGCCGCTCCGACGGCCGCCTTGGCGAGCGCGTCGATCGCCTTCCCCACGGCCCACACGCCCGGCGCGGCGAGCGCGGGGGGGAACACGAGCCGCTTGGCGTCCGTCGGCGCCTTGTGGTGGCACCCGTGGAGGAGGAAGTGCGCCGCGCACCCGAGGCTCGTGCGGGGCGACGCGTGGAACACGAACCGGTGGAACCCGTACTCCAGAAGAGACCACGAGAGGACGCCGAGCGCGAACGCGACGAGCAGAGAGACGCGGAGCGACCAAAGGAGGAAAAGGTCCTCCGAGCCGTCTGAGCCGAAAAGCGGAGGAACGATGCGTTCTTCTTCTCGGCATCGCGTCGGCGTCGCGTCGTCATATCGCGTGAAAGGCGTCGCCTCGGCGCCTCGTCTCGTCGCCGTCGCGAGCGCCGAGATCCCCACCGGCACCCAGACGAGCGGGACGACCCACCAGCTCGTCCTCGTGAGCGCCTCAAACGCGTCGTTGTCGAAGAATCGGAGCGGTTCGGAGGAATGCGTCGGGGAGTGGACCCACTCTCTGTACGCCGGCGGCGCGAGCGACGCCGCGAAGCGCACGAGGCCTCCTCTTCTCTGAGCGCCGCCTCGCGCTCCGAGGTCCGACTGAGGTCCGACGGCGCCGAGGTCCGACGGCGTCGAGGCGGCGTCCGAGGACGCGGCGTCGGAGGCGCCGAAACACGCGTCGGAGGATGAAAGAAATTTCCCAGCACACACGTCCTTCGGCTCGTCGTCGTCGTCGTCGGATCCCGCCGAGCCCACGGAGGAGCGGTCCTCGCCTCGGTCGTCGAGGCGGAGGCCGGCGCGGTCGGTCGCTCGGAGCGGCCGCGGATCCTCGGGGTCGATGCGTCCGACGCGGAGGGCGCGGAGGATGCGGCGCGCGGCGGGGCCGTGCGCGTGCGGGCGCGACGCGGACGTCGCGCGCGGCCGGGCGGCGTCGTTCGCGTCGTGAAGGTGGTCGTCGCGCGCGGAGGCTTCGCCGTCGTCATCCGCCGGTACCTCGCCGCGGAAGAGCGCGGAGACGTCCTCGCCGGCGTGGCGGTCCAGCGCGCGGGTCCCGCCCGGGTGCGCGAACCCCTCGAAGTCGAACACCTCGCCGTCGAGCACGAGGAGCCTCGCGCCGCGCGTCCGCGCGAGGCGACGCACCTCCGCGCGCGTGTACGCGCGATCGCGGCGAACCGTCGCCGTCGACCCGGGGGGGGCCGCGGTGGTGCCCATGTCGCGCGCGCCGCGCGGAGCGATCCGACGCGATCGACGCGCGCGGCCGAGCGGTGCGGCGACGACGATCGACGCGCGCGGCCGAGCGGTGCGGCGACGACGATCGACGCGCGCGACCGCGCTCCGCCCCTCGAACGCGCGGCGCGGCCGTGCGCGCCCGCGCGTGTGCGCGCGCGACGCGGAGGAGGAGGCGGAGGACGCGTCGCGCCGGGGACGCCCTTCGGGGGCGGACGCGAAGGATCGATCACCTGGTGTGATGAACAGCTGTGGCACGCTGGCGCCGTCGGCGCGCGGCGGTTTTTTGACTCGCGCGGTGTCCGCCTTTTCCAACTGATGATGAGTCATCGCGCCGACAGCTGGGAAACGTCGCGACGGCGTAAACCCTCAATGCACGAGTCAAGCGCCGGTCTCGATCTTTTCTGCCACGCTGTGTTCCCGCCGCGTCCCTTTCGAACTTCCCTCCCGCCCGCGCGGTCGCGCCGCGTCGCACTGACGCGTCGCGCGCGCCCCCCGGTCGACCGCGACGGGATGCGCGCGTTCGGCGCGGCGTCCGCGTCGGCCTCGACGCCGCGCGGAGCGCGCCCGCGCGCGCGATGCGCCGTCTCCGCGCGCGGGCGTTGGCGCTCCGCGTGGACGCCCGCCCGTCGCCATCCAGCGGATGGGCCCCATCATCCGCCTCGCGGCGTAGGAGTCCGTCGCGGCGCGCGCCTCCGCGCGTCCGGCGCGGCGGGTTCGGACGAGGCGGGCGCGGCTCGCGACGCCCCCCCGCCCGACCCCGACCCTCCGCGCGCGTCGTCCGCGACTTTGGCGCCGGGCGCGCGCTCGGAGCACTCCGCGACGTCGCCGCCGCGCGCCTCCTCGTCGGACGCGTCGAACGACGCCTCGCCCGACGACTACGCCTCCTCGGCGGATCTCGACCGCGCCGCCTCCCTCTTCGCGCGCGCGGACGGCGCGGTGAGCGCCGCCATCGCCTCGTTCCTCGGCGGCGACGAGACCGACCTCGACGCGCGCGTCCCCGCGCGCCGCCCGCCGACTCTGGGCGCGCACGTCGACATCGCCGGCCCCGTCCCCGAGCTCGCGTGGCACGCGTCCGTCGCGACGCGCGAAAATCGCGCGGATGTCGTCGACGCGTTGCGCTCCGGAATCCATCTCCGCGAGCCCGTCATCCTCCGCGGCGCCGCGGACGAGTGGCCCGCGGTGTGCGACGAATCGCGCGAGTGGACGCTCGCGCGCCTGGTCCGCGACCACGGCGATTTCGAGGGCGACGCGAGGGTTCGCCGCCCCGAGGGCGCGAGAAGGAGCGGCGCGCGGCGCGATCAGTTTCAGTACGTCGAGGCGAACCATCCCGCCGTGCGCTCGGGCGCGTTCGACGCGCCGAGCAAAACGGAGAGGCTCACCCTTCGAGAAGCCGCGCGGCGAATGCTGGAAAACAAAGACGGCGAGCGCGGGGTGTACGTCCAGGCCGAGCTGAGCGACGCCCTCGCCGAGGAGGCGGGGTTGGGGGTGTTCGACGAGTCGAGCGCGACGAGTTCAAAATCCGGATCGGGAACCGGCGACGGATCGCGCGTCCCGAGGGGGAGGCTCGTCCCCCTCGAGCCTTGGGCGTCGTTCGAGGAGGCCGGGTGGACGGAGACGCAGCCCGCGCGGCTTTGGCTCAGCGCCGCGGGCTCCGTCTCGCCGCTTCACTTCGACCACTCCGCGTCGGTCCTCGCGCAGGTCAGGGGGCAGAAGCGCATGCTCCTGTACCCGCCGAGCGCGTTGCGACGCGCGAGGCTTTACCCGGACTGGCACCCGCTCAGGCGAAGGTCAAGGATCAACCTGAGCGACGAGGGGTATTCGTCCTCTGACCAATCCGAGGAGTCCCCCGGGTGGGCCGACGGGCTCTTCTCGGGACCGGACCACGAGTGGCACGGCGCGGACGAACGGGACCGAAGACCCGGACCGAGGCGGGGGGGTCTAGGGGGTCTCGGGGGGACTCGGAGGCGGGGCGACCGAAGCGACCCCGACGAAGGTTCGAATTCGGGAAGTGATTCGGGCCGTTCCCGAGGAGTCGGGTGGAGGGCGCCCCCGGGGGCGTGGGAGGCGGTGCTCGGCCCCGGGGACGTCCTCGTGTTCCCGCCGAGGTGGGCGCACTACACGGAGTCCCTCGGGGACGCCATCTCCGCCTCGGTCACGCGGAGGTTCGCCACGACGGCGCCGAACCGCGATGCGAGGAACGACGCGTTCGAGCGAACCTTCCTGAGCCCGAAGAATAACGCGGCGGGGACCGATCGTCAGGGGAACGCGGGGACCGATGATCGAGGGAACGACGCGTCGAACACGCGCGATGATCGAGACCATCGCGACGACCGTCGCGATCGCGTCGCGTCCGGGGCGGCTCGGTACGCGCGCTGGGCGTCCCGCCTCGGCCCCGCGCCGACCCCCTCGGACGGGCGCGCGTCCGTCGCGCAGCTCGAGGCGGCGGGCGCGGTGCGCGCGCTCGCGGCGCCGCGGAGGCTGGACGCGTCCGGCGCGGTGGTTCGCGCCGACGCCGCCTCCGGCGCGGACGCGAGGCTGAGGCGCGAGACGGACGCCAACGGACGCGGCGGCGTCGAGGGGTGGAAGGCGCAGTGGTGGGACGCCGCGACGGACGCCGCGGCGATCGCGAGGGAGGTGATCGACGACGAAACAAGGACGAACAAGGGGTCGACGACTCCGGGCGAGGAAAGGACGGAAAACGAGGGATCGACGACTCCGGGCGAGGAAAGGACGGAAAACGAGGGGTCGACGACTCCGGGCTCGGACGGAGACGGAGACGGAGGGGGGGAGGATTCCTCTTCCTCGTCGAACGTCGTCGGGGCGTACGCGCGCGGGTCCGTGGCGCTCGGCACCGCGGTGGCGTCGGTGTCGGACGTGGACGTTCTGGTGCTTCGGTGGGCCCCCGCCCCGCCGGCATCTTCCTCTCGCTCGTCTTCTCGCGCGTCCGCGCGTCTTCTCGCGGAGACGGACGCGCGAATCCGCGCGCGCCTCCGCGGGGAGTGGTCGGCGCGGTGGGGCCACCTCGCGACCAAACCGGACGTGCGCGTGCTCGCCGTCCCGCGACCGCCGCACCCCGCGGGCGAGGCGCTGCGGAAAATCGTCGACGCGGAAAAAAAACAATCGAGCGAGCGCGACGTCGACGCCAGGTCCCGGCGAGAAGAGAAAGAGACGGAGACTTCGCCGGGTGAGCCTTCGCGCGACGTTTCCCGTGAGGAGGACGTCGAACGGACGTCGCACTTCGCCGCGCTCGCGAATGTGTTGGGCCCCGGGGCGACGTTCGCGCTGGCGGCGGAGGGCGCGACGATTTTCGGTCCGGACCTCCCTCGGCTCGCGCCGAGCGCGTGGCGAAAGCCGCCGGCGGACGGGCGGTGCCTCGACGGGCTCCACGCGGACGTCGTCGAGGCGCTCTCGGACGGCGGCGAGCGCGCGCTCGCGTGGGCGCTCAAGCGGTGCGTGCGCGCCGCGTTCGAGCGCGCCTTCGCGGACGCCGCCGCGGACGAGGACGACGACGGAGGCGGGTCCCGGGGGCTCGGCGTGTACACGCGCGATTTATTTCACTGCGCGGCGATCGCGGCGGACGCTCGGCCGGAGCTCGGGGAAGACCTCGCGGCGGCGCTCGCGGCGGCGGCGCACGGACCGAGGGCGGTGTGGGGGGCGCTGTGGTACGCCTCGGGAAGCGCGTGCGCGGTGAGAATCAGGGACGCGCTGCTCTTAGAACGGGAGTCGTAGACCGCGAGCGCGTCGCGCGCGGTACCGACCGTAGAGCGGCGACGTTTTTTATTAAAAACGCGTCGCCGCACTCGCGTCCGCTCCCCGCCGACGCCCTAAACTCTAGACGCCCTATACACCCCAGACGCCCTAAACCCCTCGCGTTCTCTACCCTATGCCCTCGTACGCGGTTTGCCCCGCGTCGTTCACCAGGTCCCTGTCCGCGCCGTTTTCCACGAGCCAGTCCCCCATGGCCGTGAATCCGTACTGCACCGTGAAGTGCAGCGCGGCGTTCTTCTTCGCGTTCGTCGCGTTGACGTCGGCGCCGCGGCGCAGACAGAGCTTCGCGATGCGCCCCGAGCCGTTCTGGCACGCCACGATGAGCGGCGTGTTTCCGAACTTATCCCTGCAGTTCGGGTCGATGCCGCGCTTGAACAGCCGCTTCGCCGCGTCGTATTCGCCCTTGCGCACGTGTTTGAAAAGCAGCGGCACGTCCGCTTTCGTGGTCGGCGGCCCGACGGCGGCGTCCGAAGAAGAAGCGGCGGTCCCCTTCTTCTCTCTCCGCTCGTCGTCGAACGGGTCCCTCAGCGCGTCGCCGCGGACGAGCGCGCTGTCTTTCCCGCGCCGGTTTCCCGCGTTCGCCCGCTCCCCGCCCGCCTCCGCCACCTGCCTCGCGGTCAAACCCGTCACCGGATCGACGTCGTCCCCGAGCGCGCGAATCGGACGCGCGTCCATCGCGTCGGGGTTTTCTGCGTTCGACAAAGTTCGGTCGAAGTTATTCGGTCTTTTTATCATCCCCGCGTTCGTCTTCGACCCCGTCTTCGACGCGCTCGCTCCGCGCGGCTCGCCGAACGACGTCACCGCCAAATCGCCGGGCGCGACCGACGCCGCGCCCGTCGACGCCGCGCCCGGTCGCCCGCCGTACCTGAGCGCGGCGAGGTTCGCGGCGGCCATCGCGTTCCTCTGGCGCGACGCGGGCGAGGGCAAAGTCGCGCCCCCCGCCGCGGACATCCGCGCGTGCGCCTCCCCGAGCCCGCGCGCGGCGTCCGCCTTCGACGACGACGACGGTTTGGGACTCTTCTCGACGAAACCGGCGACGGTTTTTTCCGTTTTTTCCGTTTTTTCCCGTTCCCGCGCGGGGCTCCCGGGACGCACGCCGACGCGCGCGCCCCCCGCGCGCCGCGCCGCCGCGGCCGCCGCCGCGAGCGCCTCCGCCGTGACCGACGGCTCGAGCGGGACGCCGCCGAGAAGGTCGGTTGGGGGTTCGACGTTTCTTCCCGGGGTCGTCCCTTCCGAACGACGCGTGCCGTCGGAACGCGCGTCCGCGTTCGTCGTCGTCGCCCCGGGGGCGTTCTCCGAACGCTTCTCCGAAGGGAAGAAGTACTCCGGGAACCCGAGCTGGCCGAGGTCCCCCACCGCGCGCGCGGAACCCGCGTTCCGCTCCCTGGCGCTCCTGTACGCGTCCTCGGGGCCGTGGAGCCTTCGCATCAGCGCCGCGCCGCGCGAGACGCCCGTCGCGGGCGCGTCCCTTCGCGGGTCCGCCTCGCCGGGCCGCGACGCCGGCGCCGCGGGGCCGCGCGTGAGCGCGGGGGGGCTCGGGTACGACGCCGAAGACCCGGGTTCGAATCCCCCTCCGCGTCCCCCAGCACCCCCCCGCGCCCCGAGCGCGAGCCGGGAGAGGTCCAGCGCGGGGCCGCGCGTGCCCGTGGCGGCGGGACGCGGAGGGGGATTCGAACCCGCGTCCGCGCCGATCGCGCCGGGTTGGCCTACCCCGCCGAACCCGCGTTCGGTCGCCGCCGCGCGCAGTCGCCTTCGCGCGGGGGTGAGCCCCCGGGGACACAAGTCGACGTCGTCCAGGTCGTCGTCGTCCGACTCATCGCTCGACTCGGCCGCGTCCCGCGCGGCTTTCTCCTCCTCGCGTCGCCTCTGCGCGGCGGACGCGGGCGGCGGCGCGTTCGCCGTGCCGGCCATCGCCATCGCCGACGCCATCAGGTCGTCCGCCGCGGACTTCGCCGCCGCGCCCGCCAGGGGGGAGCGCGGCGGCGAGGTCGTTCGAAGTCCGTTCGAAGGCGGTTCGAAGGCGGAAACAGCCGCGAACGCGGAGGAGCCGTGGGGGATCGAGCGCGCGACCGCGGCCATGTCGCCCGGGTACGGCATGAAGTGCGGCGGAGGCGGAGGCGGCGCGTGGGGACCCGAGCGCGCGGACACGAACGCCGCGTGCGCGCGATCCGACGCCGCGCGCGCGTCGGAAGCCGCGAACCACGCGCGCGTCTGCGCGTCGTTCGCCATGAGCGGGAGAACGCGAGGCTGGTGAAGATGCTGATGCTGGTGAAGATGTTGATGCTGGTAAAGATGCTGATGCTGGTGAAGATACTGCTGGTAAAGGTGCTGGTCGTGATGCGCGACGCTCGGCGGTTCGTGAGGCCCGCCCGCGCTCGGGCCGCCCGCGCTCGATCCGCGCGGACGCGACGGTTCCTCCGGGTCTTCCTCCCGTTCGCTCGCCGGCGGGGACGGAAGGTTTGAAGAACATCGGACGCTTGTCGGACGCGAAACCACTTGTCGGACGCTCGTCGGACGCTCGTCGGACGTTCGTTCGGGGCTTCCTTCGCCCCCGCCGCTCGCGGTCCCGGGCGGCGCGTCCTCGATGCGCAGGAGGTCCGCGCCGCCGCCACGGTCGCGGTAGAACGCGCGCGCCGCGTCGGAGTCGGACGCGAGCGAGTCGGCCCTCGAGGGCGGCGCGCGTCTCGGGGAGGGCGTCGCCTCCCCGCCGCTCCGGCCGAACACCTCGCGCAACGGCGCCGGGAAGTGGCTCCTCCTCGCGCCCACCTCGCGGGTGTTCCGGTCCGCGCGGTTCGCGTCGTCCGTCCGCTTCTCGCGCAGACCCACGAGCGATCGCACCGCCGCCTCCGCGCGCCCGCGCGCGTTTTCGTCGCCAAAGTCGAAGGCGTTTTCTTTCCCGCGTCGTTCCGGGCGCGTTCTTCGCGCGTCGGGGTCGAACGTCGCGAACGGTCCGTTCGCGAACGGACGCGCGAACGAACGCGAACGCGAACGAGGCGAGCCCGAACCCGAGCCGCGTCGAAGTCCTCCCATGGCGCGCTCGAGCGTGGCGCGACTTCGCTCGACGAAGCTTCGCTCCTCGTCGCGCGCCCTCGCGCGCGCCGTCGCCGCGTCGGCTTTGGCCCTGGCGCGGCCGAGCCGCTCCTCCTCCGCCGCCGCTTCGTTCGCCAACACCGCGCGTTCCTCCCTCTGGCGCTCGAAGAGCTTCTCGAGCCTTTGGGCGTTATCCCGGCGGACGTCGGCCCTGTGCGCCTCGACCTCGTCGCGTTCGCGCGCCTCGACGGCGTGGAGAAGGTCGAGCGCGTCGCCGAAGCGCCGCGCGCGGACGAGCGAGACGCGCTCCTTGCGCATGGCGCGGAGCTGCGGCGTCCACCTCGGCGGGTCCCGGTCGAGCCTCGACGCGAGCTTCGCCTCGAGCGCGGAGGCCTCGCCGCTGTGGCGGTCGCGCATCGCGAGCTCGAGGGCCGCGCATCGGTCGCGGAACGCCGCGAGCCGCGCGTCCCACGCCGCGTCGTGCGCCTCGCGCGCGTCGCGATCGCGCGCGTCGAGATCCTCGAACCGGCCGAGGGCGTCCGCCAGGGCGTCGTCCTCCGCGTCGTCGCCGGCCACGCGCGCCGCGAACGCGGCGTCCCCGGGCGGGGGGGATGCGTCGCCGGGCGCCGTCGAGCCGCCGCGCGACGCGAGCGCGCGCGGCGCCATCGCGCGAGCGCGAGTGCGGCGCGGCGCGCGCGGGCGCCAACGCCAGCGAGGAATAAACGGTCGACGTGTGGCGGTGACAGAGGTGCTCTCATCAATTTCAATTTCACTTTTTCGAGACTGCCCGCCCAGTCGAACCTGCTCCCGACGAACCTTGCCCGAGACGGTCCGATGCTTGACGCAACCCTCCACGTGTCCCTCGAGGGTTTCTGGCTCTCGTGAGGGTTCGCCACACGAAAAGTCGAATAACCGACGGGCGCCCCCCCCCGCGCGCCGTCGCGCACACGCCCCCCCCGCGCGCGATGTCCACCCCGCCGCGCTCGCGCCGCGGCAAGGCGTCGCCCCCCCCGGGCCGCCCGACGCCCCCGCGCGGCCCCTTCGTGCTCCCCCAGGACCGCCCGAAGCGCCCGGCCGCGTCGGACGCGGACTCGGGCGCCGCGCCCGGGGCGGGTCGCGCGCACGTCCGGTCGTGGCGGTGCGGGTGGATGTGCGACTACGACGACGCCCCGGAGTGGTCCAAGTTCAACGACTACATCCACACCGGGTACCGCAAAAACTTCGGCTGGCGCGGCGCCGTGCGCTCGGTGCGCCTCGTCCCCCCCCCCCCCCCCCCCCCCCCCC
>MDSW01136039.1_pt1 | contig 11658 bp, 8 predicted proteins | sample 811171 | NCBI WGS metagenome assembly MDSW01 (sample SAMN05326641, study PRJNA326480) | marine metagenome | isolation source: seawater | place: Atlantic Ocean: North West | collected 2012
ATATCCAATAAGTCATTGATTCCTACTACTTCTACTGAAGGATTATTCAATGCAACCCGACAAGCGAGTCGTCCTATTCTTCCGAATCCATTTATTCCAATTTTCATGGAGCTAATATAAAAAACATATTGTATTTTATACAATAAGTTAAAGAATATGCTCTACTTTTGCTCTATGGAAGCATTAAACCTGACAACCCCGGCATTGTTATTTTCCGCAATTTCACTGATCATGCTGGCTTACACCAACCGGTTTTTAGCCTATACAGCTGTGATACGCAATCTTTACGCAAAGTACAAGGAGAATCCGGATAATTCGATCCTTCGCCAGATACGAAATTTGAAGCTTCGCTTGTTTCTACCGAAGTGGATGCAGATCTTCGGGATAACCAGTTTGTTTTTATGCGTTATGACCATGTTTCTTATCTACATTGATTACCAAGAAATTGCTGTTTGGGTATTTGGAGCTGGATTGTTACTCCTTCTCACGTCTCTTGCATTTTTGATCAAGGAAATTCAGATTTCAACACGTGCACTGCTGCACCACATATCTGACATAGAAGACTACATGAAACAAGTATTGTAAACTATATTGAGATTAAAAAAATTCCTATTGGGATTAAATGTTCTCCCCGTGCTGGCTCAGGTCCAATCCCCTTTCCTCCTGATCATCTCGAACCCTCATATTTAGCATCAGATCAACCAATTTGTATAACAACAAACTACCACCGAATGAAAAAACACTTGCCATAACCAGTGCCAGCATGTGGTATAAAAACGTAATGTATTCCCCATGAATTAAACCCACATTTTTTGCGAAAATCGCAGTACAGATCATTCCTACCACTCCCCCAATGCCGTGACTTGGAAATACATCCAACGTGTCATCAATCTTGCTTCTGTTTTTCAGGTGAATTGCAAAACTAGAAATAAGAGCAGCAAGAAATCCAATAAACATAGATTGGCCCAACGTGACAAATCCAGCAGCAGGTGTAATTGCAACCAGTCCGACTACCGCTCCTATACACGCCCCAATGGCAGACATTTTTCTGTTTCGCATGCGATCATAGAATACCCAGGTAATCATTGCCGTTGCAGAAGCAATGTTAGTGTTAGCAAAAGCTATTACCGCGTCTGAATTGGCTCCCAAGGCAGAACCGGAGTTAAAACCAAACCAACCAAACCAAAGTAGCCCTGTTCCTAAAATGACAAAAGGGATGTTACCATGCTCATTTCCCAATTTTTTTCGTTTACCCAAAAAAACTGCACCTGCAAGAGCTGCAAACCCTGCTGACATGTGTACCACCGTACCCCCGGCAAAGTCAAGCACTCCCCATGTACGAAAAAGTCCTTCCGGATGCCACGTCATATGGGCCAGAGGACAATAGATAAACAAGCAAAAAAATACCATAAACAGGATGTAACTTCTAAATCTTACTCTACCGGCAAAACTTCCTGTGATCAAAGCCGGTGTAATGATGGCAAACTTCAGCTGGAACATAGCAAACAATAGAAAAGGTATTGTTTCCGAAAAATCAGGATTGGGTGCTAAACCAACTTCATTAAAATTGAAAAACGTGGTCGGATTACCAATAATACCACCGATACTATCTCCAAAAGCTAGACTGAAACCGATCAGGACCCAGATTACGCTCACCACCCCGAGAGCAATAAAACTCTGTAACATCGTGGAAATGACATTTTTCTTATCGATCATACCGCCATAAAAGAAAGAAAGACCCGGAGTCATCAACAGCACAAAGGCACTGGCTACAAGCATCCACGCAGTATCACCCGCATCAATCCCGGAAGACATACCGGAATAGGAATTTGAACCGATCAATACAATGAGTACGACTATACTCAGAACAAAAAAATTGATTTTTTTTCCCACGTTTCCTTTAAAATTGATACGTAATGGCATTGATATTCATGCCGGCACCCACAGAGGCAATCAAAACCAAATCACCATCACTGATTTGATGATTTTCTATCTTTCCTTGAAGCACCAAATCGATCAAAGTGGGAACGGTTGCAACGGAGCTGTTTCCCAATTCATGAATGCTCATGGGCATAATGTTTTCGGGGACTTGATCAATACCATATAAGCTGTAAAAGCGCTCCACGATCGCTTCATCCATTTTTTCGTTGGCTTGATGGATAAATATTTTTTTCAGGTCCGCGATTGATCGGCCGGATTTATCAAACGCATCCTTCATTGCTAAAGGCACTTGACTCAAGGCATACTCATAGATTTTTCTACCTTTCATCTTGATGTATTTTGTTTTGCTATCGCCGGGTTTATTTGAGACACCACAAAACAAGTAGTCGGTTTCTTCTTCAGAATGCGAAACTGCCGACAATGATAAAATTCCTGAAGAACCGGATTCTTCCTCACGACTTAATACACATGCGGCTGCCCCATCCGAAAAGATCATTGAATCTCTGTCGTGAGGATCCAAAACTCTTGATAACATTTCACACCCCACAATCAAAGCATTTGAAGCCATTCCGGATAGAATAAAACTGTGTGCCTGAATAACTCCTTGAACCCAACCGGGACAGCCAAAAATCAGATCGTAGGCTACTGCCTTGGGATTTCGAATACCAATTCCTTGCTTAATCTTCGCTGCCAAGCTGGGCATGATCACCGACTGATGATCACCATAATCGATGTCACCGAAATTATGGGCGACAATGATATGATCAATGCCCTCTTTATTCAATCCACTTTTTTTGATCGCAATTTCCGCGGCTTGGATTCCCATGTGAGAGGTCAGCATATGTTCTTCAGCGTACCTTCTTTTTTGGATTCCTGTAATTTTTTGAAACTTTCTTGCAATCAGAGCAGGCTCATCGGCTAGTTTGTTTTTATGCTCATCATAAAACTGATTGGAATTAAAATCATCATTTGTAACCTCAATTTCCGGAATGTAAGACCCAAAGCCTCTGAATATGCTTGTACTCATAATTGCCTATTTACCTGTATCATACTCTATTTTGTATCCATCCAACGATACCAATTGGTACAGACACAGGAATTTTTCTATGAATCCTTTACAATTCGGAGATTGTTCTTTGCAAGGTACTGCACAAAGTTTACGATACTTATTTGAGATAAACGATCGTCTTCCTTCATCTTTTGTATGTAATCTTGAGCTACAGTTGTACTTAAGTTTTCTCTATCATAATTTGGAACTACATAGTGGCAATCCTTTGTTTGCCTTAATTCGTTTAATGTACGTTTTTTTATTCTCATAATCTACTTATTGTATTTTTTACAATAACAAATATAGAAATTTATTTTATTGACCAAACACACGTGTCCAAATTCATTAAAATTGCTTTAGAAACGAATTAGCGAGCCAACAAACCAAGCAACCCCCTACTCTAGAAGCTATCCTGCATTGTGATTTAACCTCAATTGGTGCTATATTTAAACAAAACCGAAATCTTGAAATTTTTAATTTCAATACTGTTCTTGTTTATTATATATTCAACCGTTAGGTCACAATTGCCTATAGGTGACAGACTGCTGGACTTTCATAATGAGGAACTCGAAGACACAGCAAGGGCTCTTGCTCTGGAAGATGTGGTGTGGGAGTATATGTACATCAATACTGATACCGCCATTCAGTATGCATTGATCCTGTATGATTTTGTTCAAAGAATCCCGGATAAAAAATGGACAGCATATTCCAATAATACGCTTGGGGCATGTTATTTTGATAAAGGAGAATACAATATTTCTTTAGAGCATTATTTGAATTCCCTTGAGTATTATGAAAAGTTTCAAATCCAAAGAGATATTGCCGGGGCAAAAAGCAACATCGCACAGGTTTACCTTGAGCTTGAAAATTACGATCAAGGGAAAATAATGCTGGAGGAAGGAATTCGTATTTGCGAAGAAATCAGTGACACGCAAAGACTTTCGGAACTGCAATTAAATTATTCATTTGTACTTCGCGAATTGCAGGAATACGAAAAAGCAATCGAAAATCTACTTCCTCTTAAAGAGGTACCAATGGCTCAAAAAAGCCCTTACTTTCTGACCACAGTTCTGCTCGACTTAGGAGCAATTTATGACATTATGAATGAATTGGATAGTGCTCTAATGTATTACGAAAAAGCCTTAGTGAGCACTTCAGAAGGCAATGATTTACAAGGTCTTACATCCATTTACACCAATATCGGAATAGTTTTTAACAAACAAAAAAAGTACCGGCAAGCGATTGAAAATTGTATAAGGTCTCTTGAATTAGCAGAGAATGCATCTGGCTATTACTCTAAACAAATGTGCTTCATGTGTCTTTCGAATGCTTATGAAGGATTGAGAGATTTTGAACAGGCGTTAATCTATAACAAGTTAATGGAAGATCAGGAAGATTCCATTCTAAATGAAAGCAACATCGAGGAAGTAACACAGTTGCGGCTGAACTTTGATTTTGAGAAGAAACGAGTGATAGATAGTCTAAAATTCTTCGCCAAAGAACAAGCCTTAAAAGTGAACCATTCCAGGAAGATAGAAAAGGAGAAACAAAAAAGGCTCATCTTAATCATATCACTCGCCCTTTCTGTGGTAGTACTTTTACTAGCTGTTTACCATATTTTGAACAAGAGAAAAACGAACCGCCTGATCATTCAAAAGAATGAAAAGATAATTCTGCAGCGGGATATCCTTGAGGAAAAGAATAAAGAAATAACAGATTCGATAAATTCCGCATATAGAATTCAAAAAGCCATACTTCCTACAGATAGAGTTGTAAAGGAATTTTTAAATGATAGTTTTATTTTTTACCAACCCAAAGACATCATTGCAGGCGATTTCTACTGGCTCGAAAATGTAGGCTCCATCATTCTTTTTGCCGTTGCAGATTGCACAGGGCATGGGGTTCCGGGTGCAATGATCTCTGTAGTCTGTCACAATGCGTTGAATCGATCGGTGAGAGAGTATCAGCTAACAGACCCAGGGCAGATTCTAAATAAAACCAGAGAGATCGTAATCGAACAATTTGAAAAATCGGATGAGGATGTTTTGGATGGTATGGACATTGCCTTCTGCTCGTTAAATGGTAATAAGCTCAGCTATGCTGGTGCTTACAACCCCGTTTGGATCTGCCGAAAAGGTGCTAATGAAATAGAAGAAATTAAGGGTGACAAACAACCAATAGGAGTGTATGCGACGAACACGTCGTACACCACGCATACTACTGAACTAAATACCGGCGATACCATCTACATTTTTTCTGATGGTTTTTCGGACCAATTTGGAGGTGAGAAAGGCAAAAAGCTTAAATCAGCCAATTTCAAAAAGCTACTGCTCTCAGCTCAGGACAGATCAATGGGTGACCAGAGAATATTTATCACCGAATCTTTCGAGAAATGGAAGGGGGATTTGGAGCAGATCGATGATGTCTGCGTTATTGGTGTACGCATGGAGTAAAAGAATATTCGAGCCCAAGATGTGTAAATAATTGGCATTAGATTATGATTCAAAAAATTGACCGCATGATCATTCCAATATTTGTGAAATATTCGATTTTTTTACTCTAAAAACGTCATTTATGATGTTTTTTTGGTCAGTTTTATTCATTTTTAATCAATTTTTTATTTTTTCCATAGAGACAATTCAAACAAATTAGGCAGTACAACCACCATCTTATTGTATTCTAAACAATAAGATATTTTCATTATATTTGACGAAACACGAGTTCATGCATATGTTGAAACAAAAAACGGTAGCCACCCTACTCTTTTTTACCTGCTTGGTGGGAATGGGTTATGCCCAGTCGGTGCAAGACAACTTTGAAGGAACGGGCACCATTTCAACCTGGGCTGGTGACGATTGTGGCATGGATCCCGCATTCTCGAACCCAATCATCGACTTGATCAATCCGTCTTCCACTGTATTGAAATACGACGATTATGGAGGTCAGTATGCGAATGTCCGTTTTGATGTCGCAGCCAATTTCGACCTATCTGTTCATCGAACCTTCACATTTAAAATCTATGTACCATCCAGCGGAATTACCGGAAGTCAGCCAAATCAAGTAGCACTCAAACTTCAGGATGGAACTTTGGGCTCTCCATGGGTAACGCAGTCAGAGATCATCAAGCCCATTGTAACCGACCAGTGGCAAACGGTTACATTTGATTTTGCAAATGATCCGTTTATCAACTATGATCCGGGTTCATTGGACCCAATTTACCGAACAGATTTCAACCGGGTTTTGATTCAGGTAAATGGAGAAAACAATTTTGATCTTGTGGTTGCATACATTGACGACTTCAATTACGATGGAACCATCGGAAGCAGTCCCTGCGCTCCGGTTTACGATCAGCTCGTCTGGTCAGATGAATTCAATACAAGCGGACCCATCGACGGAACCAAATGGCATCATCAAACCCAGCTACCAGACGGAGTTAGCTGGTACAATGGTGAAATTCAGCACTACACGGATAGAACGGTAAATTCATATGTGGATACGGGACACCTGCATATTGTTGCAAAAAAGGAAGTTTTCACAGATCAGGGTCAAACTAAAAATTACACCTCTGCCCGGTTGAACTCAAAATTTGCGTTTACTAACGGAAGGGTTGAAGTTCGAGCGAAGCTGCCTACCGGTGTGGGAACATGGCCTGCGATCTGGATGCTGGGTAAAAACATCATCGAACCCGGAGGATATTGGTCAGCTGCCAATGGCACAACCTATTGGCCGGCTTGTGGTGAAATCGATATTATGGAGCATTGGGGTGACAATCAGGATTATATACAGAGCGCATTGCACACCCCCTCCTCTTTTGGTGCTACGATCAATCACGGCGGACTAATGGCAACGGATGTTTCCAATACCTTTCACACCTATTCCATGGAATGGAATGAGGAGTCCATCAAATTTAGTTTGGACAGCAATCTGTATTATGTTTACGCACCGGATCCTCAAGACATGGCCAACTGGCCGTTTGTTGCAGATCAATATCTTTTACTAAATATTGCCATACAAGGATCTATAGACCCTGCGTTTGTCGAAAGTTCTATGGTCATTGATTACGTGAGGGTGTTTCAGGAAAGCACTCCAACCATAGATACATACACCGTTTGTGATTCTTTGGTATGGATAGACGGAATAACCTACAGTAGCTCCAACACTACAGCAACCCATATTCTAGCCAACTCAGCGGGTTGTGATTCGTTAATCCAATTGGACCTCACCGTTGACACTATAGACAGCGGAATTTCACAAACTGGAACCCAACTTACAGCTAACGAAGCAGGGGCAGCTTACCAATGGCTAGATTGCAACAATCTATTTGCGGCAATTCCCGGAGAAACCAATCAATCTTTCTCCCCAGCTTTAAGCGGGAATTTTGCCGTAGAGATCACAAACGGAGCGGGCTGCACAGATACTTCTGATTGCTACACGTATGGAACGGTTTCAACAAATGAATCCAATTCAGAACGAGTCATCCGAGTTTTTCCCAATCCTAACAATGGTAGCTTTGATGTTTACATCCATGATGTGTCGATTCCCGTAAATTACGAGCTTACTGATATACAAGGCAGAATGATGATCAAAGGATCGTGCCAGGATTCTACAATAAAAGTAAGGGCTCCAGAATTAAGAAAAGGGATATATATCTTGCGCATTGATGGGCGACCATGCCACCGCATTCTTATTAAATAAGTCTATTCGGTAATGACCTTTACTTCTTTACCATGAAATTTGATTAATTCATCAATTGGACATTTGCAAATCCTATTAATCTTGTAACCAAACTCTTGCGCTACTTCTTTGAGTGCCTCTTCGTAATGGTGAGAAATGGAGCCAACAAAACCAAGGTTTCTAAATTTGCTGTTGTACGGAGTAATGCGGGTAACGAAAAAGCTCCGGAAATTTTGGATCAGAATTTTCTTGAATACCGGATCACTTGGGAATTCCTCATAAAAAGAGGCAAACTGGGCTAGAAATACATTTGGATCTTTCTTTTTGTAGGTGGCATTTAAAATATCGTTTTCCTTGAACCCAAATCGCTTCTCGAATGCCATTTTAATTTCCTCACTTAACTCATTTTGCAAATACAATTTAGCCAACTGTATACCCAATAGAGCACCACTACCCTCGTCACCAAATACATAGCCATGCGAAGGAATATTATCTACTACTTGTCCATCCTCCCAAACACAAGAGTTGGAACCTGTTCCGATAATACAAGCTATTCCATCTTCGTTTCCTAAACACGCACGAGCAGCGCCTACTAGATCATGGCCAATAGTGATTGCAGCATTGGGAAACAAATCACGTAATGCTGTTTCTACTATTCTATTCTTATCCGGTGATAAGCAGCCAGCACCGTAATAAAAGATTTCGACTATTTCTAAAAAGTTCAAATTCGCTTTCGAAAACTCTTTTGCTATTTCAGCGGATATAAACTCTGAAGAATGGAAATAAGGATTAAATCCCTTTGTTCGAATGTTGACTACCTCTGATGTACTCTCATTCACTAAGGCCCATGCAGTTTTCGTAGAACCGCTGTCTGCTACTAGTTTGTAAGTATTCATGACTTCTATGCAACCATGCTCCTGAGAGCCTTAAAATAAGTTATTGTTCTTTTTACAATTAGGTTAGTGTAGCGAATATAAAACGCATTTGTCGGTTATCCAAATCATTCAACACGAAAGTCAGCTGTTAAATTGTCAACTGACAATTGAAAGTCCCCCGCTTCAACCACATGTACCGCATCCTTATTGACAAAACCCAATTCATCAATAGGAATTTGAATTACAACAGTTGCTTTTTCTCCCGCTTCAACAAAAATCTTTCTAAACCCTCTGAGTCTTTTCACACTTGGGGTTATTGAAGCAACCCGATCGGTTACAAATATTTCAACTACCTCCCTACCCTCAATTTCAGATGTATTGGTAACATCTACCGAAACATCTAATGTATCTCCTATTCCGTAGGATTTTTTAGCCACCGACAGATTCGAATAGGAGAAAGTTGAATAGCTCAATCCAAATCCAAATTCCCATTGTGGGTTGAACGCATCTCTACCAAAATCCTTGTCTAACGTTTCAGTATACTTATGGTCGTAAGGCACTAATGAGCCACTGTACCTCGGGTAAGTGAACGGCAATTTACCTGAAGGATTAACTTCTCCAAACAGAATTTTAGCCAGCGCTCGGCCACCCTCATCTCCGGGCAAATAACAATGAAGAATAGATCCGGCCAAAGGCTCCACTTCACGAACAATCATTGGCCTATTCAGAACCAATGCTACCACTATGGGCTTACCCAGTTTGCTTAGCTCAGTCACCAATTCAATTTGAGATTTAGGTAGGTCTAAGCTTTCGATATCTCCGGGTTTCTCTGTGCTCGGAATTTCACCCAAACACACAAGCACGACATCTGCCTCCTTCGCTTGTTTCAAAGCCACTTCCAATCCATTCCTCTCAGATAGACCACACCCCGGAGAAAAAAGCACTCTACCCTCCGATTCCTCTTCGATTGCCTGGTAGATAGTTTTGGCATCGGCCGTATTGTATTGTTCATCAACACCCTGCCAGGTGTGGGTCCAGGCTCCATTTTGCACATTCAATGAATTCGCGGCAGGACCACAAACCAAAACATTAGCAGACTTTGACATTGGAAGCAATTCAGAATCATTCTTTAACAGCGTGATTGACTCCAAGGCCGTATTTAGTGCTGCGTTTCTATGCTCTTTAGAACCAAATTTTTGGTAGGAATCAAACTCAGGTATCGGTTGCTCAAAAAGTCCCAGCTGCTGTTTCACCCATAAAATCCTTCTGCAAGATTCATCCAATCTTGACTCCGGAATCTCTCCATTTCGGACCAGATCAATCAATGCTTTGTTGAACGAATAATCGTTCGGCGTCATACTCATATCTATTCCGGCATTAATCGCCAATTTAACGGCTTCCCTCATGTCTTTTGCGACTCTGTGATCACGGTACAATTTTATAATGTCTTCCCAGTCCGTAACTGCAATTCCTTTAAAACCCAGCTCATCTCTAAGCAAATCAGTGAGTATGCTCTGATCCGCATGGACCGGAATTCCATTTACTTCTCCTGAGTTGATCATTACCGTTAATGCCCCTTTTTTGATGGCCTCCTGAAACGTAGGAAGAAAGTATTCCCTGAGCTGAATATTCGGTATCCATGCGGGAGTTCGATCTTTCCCGGAAATTGGCATGCTGTAACCCAAAAAGTGTTTCATACAAGCGGCTACTTTTTCTGGCCCAGGTTGTCCACCCCCCTGATACCCTTCAATACAAGCACGGCTCATCGACTTTGCCAAATAAACATCCTCTCCATAGGTCTCAAAAAATCTCGACCATAGGGGCTGTCTTGCCAAATCCAATACAGGTGAAAAATTCCATGGAATACCTGAAGCACGGCACTCATAGGCAGTTATAGACGCCGCAGTTTTTACTAGTTCCGGATTCCATGTAGCAGCTTGTCCAATTTGTTGGGGGAATAAGGTAGAACCAGCGGTATAGTTTACACCATGTATCGCATCTATGCCATATATAATAGGTATGCGATTTCCTTCAGAGATCGCTTTGGTTTGTAGCTCAATAATTATTTCTTTCCAATGGTTTCTATCGTAGGTATGTCCACCGACATTAAGAACTGATCCCACATAAAAGTGATTGATCGCTGAATCCAATTTACTACTATCGAGCCTATGGGGCTCTTTCAAAGCAAAGATTTCACCTTCCGAGATAACATCAAGATTGATCTGTGTCATTTGCCCCACCTTTTGTTCGATCGTCATCCGGGCAATTATGCTGTCAATTGTCTGACCATAATTGAATTCCTGTTCTTCTTGGGCAATTGCCTCAGTATTTTCGGAACTTTCACACGAATGAACGAATGCGAGTGAAAGAAGACCTAGGGATAATAGAAATTTATTTTTCATTCGTCGATCATCTTAAATTTAAATTGTCGGTTACGACATCGTTACATTCACTCTAAATCATTGTAATTTGTGAGTAAATTGAACAATAAATAACATTGACAAGTTAAGTATAGTATAATTATTTGAGCAAAAATAAAAATACTTCTTGTATTTTGTACAATAAACATATTTTACTACTTTTGAAAGCAACGAAACCGCAGATGACATGAGACAAATACTACCAGTTTTAATTCTTGTCTTCGCCTGTAACTTTCTTTCTACAGCCCAAACCATAACGGTAAACGGAAAGGTGACAGACGAAAACGAAGAACCGTTTCCGGGAGTAACAGTGATGGTAAAAGGAACCTCAACCGGTGCATCAACTGATGAAGAAGGGAAATATACAATCACCACAAAAAAAGATTCAAACCTTGTTTTGCAATTCACATTTTTTGGTTTTCAGGACAAGGAAGTGATGGTTGCGGGCCGCACATCAATTGACATTATGCTTGAACCCATTTCGTCCGCTTTGGATGAATTGGTTGTTGTAGGTTATGGAAGCACGAAATACAAAGAATTGACCGGAGCAACTGCGCGGGTAAAAGGAGAAGACATCGAGAAATTGAATTTGTCGCGAATGGATCAGGCATTACAGGGTCAAATTGCCGGTGTTTCAATCAATACCAATTCAGGCTCACCGGGAGGATCCTCCAGCATACGCATCAGGGGGCTCTCAACC
>MDSW01186679.1_pt1 | contig 11658 bp, 11 predicted proteins | sample 811171 | NCBI WGS metagenome assembly MDSW01 (sample SAMN05326641, study PRJNA326480) | marine metagenome | isolation source: seawater | place: Atlantic Ocean: North West | collected 2012
GGCTTTACATTTAATGCCATTTATACACTTGGTTTTATATTATTTACTTGGCTAGGCTTTAGAATGGCGAGAAATATATATGAAGACTCGAGCGCTACTATGCTTGGGAAAGTATTTACATCAATATTCTGTTTATTCGTAGCTTTCTTTTTCGTTCAGTCGAATATGATTGGTGGAGGAATATTGCAATCTTATACATCAATTTTGGTAGATATGGACTCTTCGTCTGGTGAAAGACTATCAGATTATGCTAATTCACCAACAATTCTTGGTGGACCTGTTCAATCAATATTTCAACTATTTATACTAATTTTTCAATTGGCTATAGTTTGGACTAAGAAAAAATAATACTATTGAGGAGAAACATTTATTTAAGTTTCTCCTCAACTTTCTTAAGGTTAACATAATAATTATTTATAGTATTGGTGAATTGGCCAACTGTAATCTTTTGTTGGCTTGTTATTGAATGCGATATCTAAAAAATAACTTGTTACAATTCGCTCATTATAATCTTTATGACCCCTCTCCCATCCTTTTTTTGCAATTCTTTTGGCTTCACTGTGGTTTTTAGAATAATAATTAACTTTTTTTCCAAAATCATCTAAATCCATTCCATCAAAAAAAACAACTTCATCATTATTAAATAAATCGTCGAGATTAGAATTTCTGTCTACAAATAAGCAAGAGCCATTTCCTAAATATTGAGAAATTCGATCTGAGCTGTAGTATTTTAAATGTGGTTTTCTACTTAAATTTAAACTAATTGGAGATTTACTTATCTCTCTCTCAAAATCAGCTCCCCAAACAGGTTGGTTACCTTTATAACCAAAAAAATTAGTTTTAATTGAAGATAAATTATTTTTAATATGATCAAGAAACACTTCTCTGTCATAATCTGATTTATATGATCTTATCTTTCCCGAACCGACCCCGTAACTTAGAGCGTAGAATAAATCATATTTGAAAGTATTAATTTCAAATATTCTTAATCTCTCTATTGATGAGTCTAAAATGTTTGGAAAAAAAGAAATTGAATTATTATTGGACAAACATGAGGTTATTATTTTATCAGCATTAGTAATAAAAAAAGCATCTATTAAGCAAGATCTAAGCTTAAATTTTTTCTCTGTATTATCTAATAGGTAATTATCAACGTTCCATTCAATTATTTTAATATTTTTTTTAATTGACCTAAATTCATTAAGTGTTTCATTGTGTATCTTATCTGCATGCCCTATAACCACAACATCAGGGTCAAAGTTCTTAAATGTAGCCAATAATTCCTTATTAAGAGATTTGTTATTATTTAATTTATTTAATTTATTCATTCGGGACATGTCCCTATCACTAAACATGCAGACGTTGTGACCATTTCTAATGAATCCATTATTAATTTTAAAACAATGATTCCAATACAAACGACCCTTCTGTTTTTGGACAAAATTTGAAATATGTAGTATTTTCACAAGCTATGTTATTGAATAAAACATCATTATTTACTTATATACTTGTTTTATTCTTTTTTATATCCCCAACTTTAGCAGATACATTGAATCAAGAAAGAAAATTCAATATTTATGCAAAATTATCACTAGTTCCAAAAATAAAAATAATGGAGATTAGTACTTCATTAAATGTAAAAAATGAAAAATTTTATTATGAGTTTATAATTAATTCTAAAAATATTGTTGAATTTGTTAATCAAATAGATGGAAAAGGAAAAGTTGAGGGCTTTATTAATAAATTGTATCAACCATCAAAATATACATACAGATATATTCGTAAGAAAAAAGAAAAGTATGTTGAAATAGATTATGATAATAACAAGGTAGTTAAAGTAACTAATATTCCAGAATTTGATAATTCAAAGTTATCAGCAGTGACTAATGAAATGTTAGTAGACACAATTGATCCTTCTTCATTTTTTCTAAATGTACTAGATTTCAATAAAATTGGTGGCTGTAAAAATAAATTTAAAATATTTGATGGGAAAAGAAGGTATGATGTAGTTTTTAACAATCTTATAATAAATCAAGACAAGGGTACAATTGAGTGTGAAGCTGAACAAATCCGGCTTGGTGGGTATAAAAAAAATGAAAAAGTTGGTGATGTGTTTGCTGCATCTGATTATATAAAGATTATATACAAAAATGATGAATTAAACAGTTTTGTTGGATATGAAGCAAAAAATGGTTCAATTAAGATTATTATTGATGAAATTAATTAAGCTCTTTTTTTATTCTATCTTTTAAATTATCTACACCCTCACCTGTTAATGCGCTTACAAATATTCTATTTTGATTAAAATTGAATTTTGCTTTACTTACGTCAATCTTATTATACACATTTATCATATTTGAAATTTTACAATCAGAAACACCTGCTTCTTTTAAAATTCTTTTTGTAGTTTGTATTTTAGTTTGAACATTTATGTCATTAACATCAATTACATTCAATATATAATTAGCCGAATTAATTTCTTCTAGTGTTGCATGAAAGGACTCAATTAATTGGGTTGGAATGTTATTTATAAATCCTACTGTATCAATTACTCCTACTTGATGATTGTCTAAAAAAAACTTACTTATTTTTGTGTCTAGTGTTTCAAATAACTTGTCTTGGCTAGACTGCTTTTTTTTTGTTAGCCTATTAAATAATTTAGTCTTTCCTGCGTTAGTATAACCTACAAGAGCAAAAGTTTTGAATTGACTGTTAAGTCTGGATTTTCTTTGAATACCTCGCCTTTCCTTTACTTTATTCAGTTTTCTTTTAATTTTGACAATTTTAGACTGTATCAATCTTTTATCTAATTCTATCTGTAGTTCACCAGGCCCCCCAATAAATGTAGTACCACCTCTTTGTCTTTCTAGGTGAGTCCAAGCTCTTACTAGTCTGGATTTTCTATATATTAATTCGGCTAACTCCACTTGAAGTTTACTTTCTTTTGTTGAAGCTCTTTTACTAAAGATTTCAATAATTATGCCCGATCTATCAGTAACTTTTATGTTGAGAAATTTTTCTAGATTTCTCTGCTGTGATGGAGATAAATTGTTATTAATTATCAATAAGTTTATTTTTTTGTCAGAAATATCGTTTTTAAATCGTAATAAATTACCTTTTCCAATAAAAGTTGAAGGATTTTGTTGTTTAATTGTGATTATTTCCTTAGCTGCGATTTCAATATTTAGGTTTTGAACTAGATTTTGTATTTCATGGAACATTTCATGAGTAATAAATTTGCTATCACCTTTAATTTCAGGGTGAATAATCAGACTTCTAGTTATATTTTTTTTTAGGTTAATTGTATAGCCTCCATATAGGCCTTTCTAAAAATATCAGCATATTTTCCTATCTTACCATTGCCAATTTTAAAGTTATCAACTCTTACAACTGGCATTACGTATTGAGTAGCACTCGTTATGAAAGCCTCATCTGCATATTTAATATCCTTAATGTTAAATTTCCTTTCTATAAATTTTAGTTTATTTTTTTTTAAACCTTTTATCAGTGACTTTCTTGTTATACCATTCAATATAGAATTTGAGAGCGGTGTAGTGTATAAAGTATTTTTTTTTAGTATCCATGCTGTACTGGAGCTGCCCTCAGTTACAAATCCATCTTCGTCGATTAACCATGATTCTTGACATTTACTATCTGCGGCATCTTGCTTTGCCAAGACTGGCGCTAACAAGTTAATAGTTTTTATATCTACTCTTTTCCACCTCAAATCTTTTACTGTCTTTACTTTAATACCTTTTTTAAAACTATTTTCATATTCATTGGTTAATAGATTTTTGGCAGTTATTACCAAGGATGGTTTACAATTCTTAGGAAACTTAAAGTCTCGTGATGCTACACCACGCGTTATCTGTAAATATATTAAGCCATCCACAATTCGATTTTTAAATATTAGTCTTTGTATATGGTATAAATAAGATGATTTGGAAATTGGTGATTTTAATCGTATTTCTTCCAGCGACCTGTAAAGTCTGTTAATATGGCCGTGATAATCTATAATTTTCTTATTTATCACTCCAAAAACTTCGTAAACTCCATCAGCAAATTGATATCCACGGTCTTCTATATGTACTAATGAGTCTTTATGATCACAGTACATACCATTTACATAAGAAATTCTTGACATTAATACGCCTCTCTTATCTTGAATAAATCTTCCGCTTTTTTCAAATCATCTGTCATACAAAAAAATAATATTTGATCATTTTCTTCAATAGTAGTGTCTTTGTTAGGAATTATAATTTCATTCTTCTTTTTCATTAATCCTATTCTCATTCCATTTGGTAGGTTTGAGTCCTTTATTGTTTTATTTAATAGTTTTGATGTTTTTAGAACTTGAGCGTGTATTAATTCAGCTTGGTTATTACCTATTGAGTATACCGCCTCAATTCTTCCTCTATGAATATGTTTTAATATTTTAGAGACTGTTATTTTTCTTGGATCAATTATTTTACTAATTCCTAAAACATCTTTTAGTTTATTATACTCTGAATTATTCACCAATATTAATGACTCACAGTTATTTTTTTTAGCTACAGCTGATATTATAATGTTTGTTTCATCATCATTTGTTAGAGCAAGCATCATATCTGCATCTTTGACATTTGCCTCATCAAGTATATTTTGATCTAATCCATCACCGTTCAAGACAAGAGTAGTTGTAAGTTGATCAGCAGTATATTTAGCCCTTTCCTTACTATTTTCAATTATGCTTACAGCAATATCTGTATGATTTAGCTCAATATCTTTTGCAAGATTAAAACCTATATTACCACCTCCAATAATTATAATTTTCTTAATTGGCTTTTCGTTTAATCCAAATGCATTCATCGTTCTTTTTACATGGTTTTTGTCAGATAATATGTAAATAAGATCGTCTTTCATAAGAACATCAGTCTTTTTTGGTATGAATAAGCTATCTCCTCTATTAATGCCCAAAATGGATGCTCTTAAGTCCTTTTTTTTATTTGCATTTTCCTGAAATAATTCATGAATACTTATTAAACTTGTATCAATAAGTGGACAATTTTCATTAATTGGTAAACTTAATAACTCAATTTCATCGTTTAAAAAAGGGACTACATCGTAAGCACCAGGCGCTTTCAATTGTCTTTCTATAGATTTTGCCACCTCTAACTCGGGACTTATTATTAAATCTATTGGCATATTATCTGCATTATATAAGTCTCTCCAAATTGGATTTAAAAAGTCCTCTGATCTAAGTCTAGCAATTTTTCTTGGTATCTTAAAAAACGTATGCGCCATCTGACAGGCAACCATATTTATTTCATCATGAAGAGTTACTGCAATAATCATATCGGCTTCTTCGGCCCCAGCTTTCTTCAATATAGATGGGTTAGATGCTGATCCATTAATAGTTTTAAGGTCAACTTTTTCATTGATTTCGTAAATTAGTTCTTGGGACTGATCGATTACAGTAACATCATTATTTTGAGAAACTAAATGTTTCGCAATACTAGTGCCTACTTTTCCTGCGCCACAAATAATGACTTTCATTTTTTTGTTTCTTCCGTTAATCCAAGTTGTTTAAGTTTTCTATGTAACGCAGATCTCTCCATACCGATGAATGTTGCAGTTTTGGATATATTTCCATCAAAACGGTTAATTTGAGATTGAAGGTAATGTTTCTCAAACACTTTTCTTGCATTTTTTAAAGGCAAAGAAATTACGTTTTCATCGGGTATTTTGCTCTCATTTTCTATATCATTTTCGTCATCATATTTGTCACCTAATATTATATGTCGTTCAACTATATTTCTTAATTCTCGGATATTACCTGGCCAATCATAATTTAAATATTTTGATTTTATAATTGGTACTAAATCGTTATTGATCTTATTCTCGCCTGAAAATGATTTGACAAAATACTTAATTAAGTCGTCCACATCATCAAGCCGTTCAACTAATTTTGGTAACTTAATTGTAACAACATTTAAACGATGAAAAAGATCTTTTCTGAATGAGCCTTCTTCAATTAGGTTTTCGAGATTCTTGATTGACGAACAAATGATTCTGCACTTTAATTCAATTATTTGACTGTCCCCAACTTTAGTGAACTTCTTATCTGTTAAGACTCTCAGTATTTTGGCTTGAGTCTGAAGTGGCATTTCACCAACCTCATCTATAAATATTGTACCATTTGATGCTGACTCAAAATAGCCTGTTTTATTGATACCATTTTCAGTGAAGCCAAAAAATTCTTTTTCAATATTTTCTGGCTCCATTAAAGCTGCATTTATTGCTATAAAAGGACCTTGACTAAAAAAAGAGTATTTATGAATTTCACGTGCAACAATGTCTTTACCCGTTCCGGAGTCTCCATATATCATTACGCGACTTGATGTAGGTGCAATTTTTTTTATTAGATTTCTTACCTTATTTATTGCTATAGAATTACCTACAAACGTATAATCATAAATCCCTTTTTGTTTCAAACGTTCATTTTCTGATTTAACTTCATAAAATTCAATAGATCTGCTTACAGATAATAATAATCTCTCAGTTGTAAAAGGTTTTTCAATGAATTCATTAGCGCCTTCCTTAATGGCTTTAACAGCCATTTCAATATTACCATGACCTGATATTATAATTATTGGTGTTAGATTAGTTTCTCTTATTTTTTTAAGTATTCCGATTCCGTCTAAATCTGAGTTATCTAACCATACATCTAAAATTATCAGATCATAATCGTATTTAGTTAAATTTATAAAAGTATCATCAGAATTATGAGCAATATCAGCGTGATAATTTTCATCATCAAGAATCAATTTCATATTGCTTGCTATATCAATCTCATCATCAACTATAAGTATCTTTTTTTTATTCATGAATTTAAATCAAATTTAACTTCGACTTTAGTACCTTCAATTTTGTCATCCCTCATATCAATTGAAAAATCAGCATTATGATCAAATAATATTTTTTCGACTATTGCAAGTCCTAGTCCCGATCCTCCTTTTCTCTTCTTTGTAGTAAAATAAGGTTTTATTAATTCATCTTTTTCGTATTTTATCCCAACACCATTGTCAATAATGACAAGAAATAAATAGTTATTATTAATTGAAGATTTTATACATATACTGCCATTAGTAATATTTTTTTCTTGAATGGATTGTATTGAATTTATAATTAGGTTTTGAAATGCTCTAGATATTTGCGATTTATCTAGGGATAGTTCGCGTGATTTCTCTTCAAAGCTATATTCAAAATTTATTAACTTATAATTATTTTTATAATCATTTATTAAATCAGTAATAATTCGATAAATATTTTGTTTTTCCAATTTAGGATTTGGTAAACGAGCAAAATTTGAAAATTCATCAACTAAATATCCTATTTCATTTACTTGACGTCTAATAGTATCGATACATTCATTTACTTCTTTATTATCAATATTAGTATTTTTTATTTTTTTTTCTAATCTCTCAGATGATAATTGAATTGGGGTTAGAGGATTTTTAATTTCATGAGCAATCCTTCTTGCAATATCAGACCAGGTCTCGTGTTTTTTTGATATTAATATTTGTTTTCTTTGTTTAACTATATCATCACTCATCTTATTAAAAGACTCAGCTAAACGATTTAATTCTACATAATCATTTGTCTTTTGCACTTTGTTTTCATATGATCCTTTACTTATATTATTAGTTGCTTTAATTACCATTGATAATGGAGAGACAATTCTTTCTGCAAATTTTAAGCCAATAAATGTAGATAACAGAATAAGTATCAAAGAAATCACAATATATATTAATACAAATATCAAACTTATTTGATCTCTGTTATTTTCAAGGAAAGTGTACTCATTTCTTGCAGAAATAGTATCATTCAATGCACTAACCACATTTGCATCCATAGATCGACCAGCAAATAAATACCAATCAGTGTAATTACTTAACTTTACTAAAGCATATACCTTATTTACTTGAGTAGATGACATAATTGTCATTTCTCCAGAGTCCGCTCTGTTAAATGAGTTTTCTGGAGGACTGTAAAAAAGTTTATTTGCATCAAAAGCCTTGGTTACTATTTCAGCTTGCCTATTAATAATATAGATTTCTGGCAATGATCTGATTAATGACTGAGTTCGTAGTGCAATTGTCAGCTTATTTAAATCATTCGAAAATAACTCGCTAGAGTTATTTAAATCATTATACATTGCATATACGTCACCTTTTATTGTTTCTTTATGTTCCTCTAAATAACTTTCAGCAACAAATACTGAGTTATTTATGACGTTGTTAATTTTTGAATTAAACCAATCATTGATTCCAAAATTGATAAGAACTAATCCAATAATTCCTAGAAAAATTGAAGGAGTAAGTGCAATCAAAATAAAATAAAGTGTAAATTTACTATTTAGCGTGCTTATTTTTTTTCGTCGTACTCTTAAAAATATCGGAAGCAACAAATAAACTAGAGAAAAGATTAATACAATAATTAATATCGATGCAAATAAAATATAAACATATGAATAATTTAAGGTTCCAATTACATTTGTTCTTTGATTAAAAAGTAAAATAAAAGATAATCCAAGAAATATTACTGAACCAATAATCAAAGAAATGATTCGCAGATTTAAAACTGAAATATAATTGTATTTATTATTCATTCTAATCAGCTATTAAGTTATATATATAAGAGAATGCCTTATAAAAAAAATAAAATTGCATGTGTAATATTAGCATCAGGAAACAGTTGTAGATTTGGTAGTAAAAAATCAAAACTCTTTTATAAGGTGCATGGCACTCCAATTATAGAAATTACACTCAAAAATTTAACAAAATACCTCAATAAAGAGAGTATATATATCACTATACCAAAAAAAATAACTAAAAATGAAAGTAATTTAATATCTAAATATACTAGAAATGATTTGGTTTCAGGCGGAAAAACTAGGTTTGAAAGCCTTAAAAATGCCTTAAATGAAATTGACTTCAAAAAATTTGAAATATTAATGGTACACGATGCCGCAAGACCGGTTGTCCCTAAAAATATTATGATGAAGTTATTAATGGCTATAAGTAAAAACAAATATAATTGTGCAGTTCCTGCTTCAGTTGTTGAAGACACACTTAGAAAAAAAAATATTACCCTCAATAGAAATGAATATATGACGTATCAAACTCCTCAGTTATTTGATTTGAATTACTTCATCAAAAATTTAAAGCAAATAAAATTTTTCCCTACAGACGACTTGGGTGTTTTAGAGAAAAGTAAAAATTGTAAAATCAAGTACATTGAATCTAGTAAGGAAAATATAAAAATTACTAAGAAAGATGATATTCGTATATTGAAAAATATACTTAATTATAAAATTAAATTTTCAAATGGCTTTGATATTCATAAATTGATGAAAGGAGGCAATTTATCATTAGCGGGTTTAAAGATTAAATGTGATTATCATGCTATCGGTCATTCAGATGGAGATGTTGTAATACATTCAGTTATAGATGCATTGCTTGGAGCATATAGTAAAGGAGATATTGGAAAATATTTCCCAGCTCTACAAAAATACAAAAATATTTCATCAATGATATTATTAGATGAAATAAAAAAGAAAATTAATTTTGAGAATTCTATTGTTAGCAATGTTGACTGTACAATAATCTGTCAGAAAATAAGACTTGAAAAATACAAAAAAGAAATCGAAAAAAATATCTCTAAACTCTTAAAATGTAATCAAAGTAACGTTAATATTAAGGCTAAAACAGCTGATAATGTTGGTACAATTGGAAAATCAAAGGCTATTGCTTGCTGGACAACTTTAAAATTAATAAGTTTATGAATACAGTAATAAAATATTTTGTTTCACTTTTTGGTATTGGTTTCATTCCAATTGCCCCGGGAACATTAGGTTCAATTTTTGCAATTTTTGTATGGTATTTATCAATTAAAACCTTAAATATTTATTTTTTTTACCTAGTATTTGTTTTAATTTTTTTAATCGCCTTTAAAGCGGTTGATATTTATTTAAAAAGTAAAAGGAAGGAAGATCCCTCAGAAGTAATTATTGATGAATTTATTGGACAATCAATACCTCTGCTTTTTTTGATAGATTATAACTTATACGAAGTATTATTGGTTTTCTGCTCATTTAGATTCTTTGATATAACTAAGATATATCCGATTGATTGGGCGGAAAAGATGAGTGGTGCAAAAGGTGTAATTATTGATGATATTATTGCGGGTATATATTCATTGGTAATTATTATGTTCTATAAAATTATTTTATCCATTTGATGCGTAATTATATAAAAAAAATTAAGAAAATAAGAGAAAGTAAAATATTTCATATATTCGTTGCTGAGTCTTGTACGGGAGGCTTGATAAGCTCTAAATTAACAAGTTTAAGTGGCTCATCTGATTTTTTTGAAGGTTCTGTAGTTACATATTCCAATTATCTAAAAAACCGTCTGTTAAAAGTTCCTAATACATTAATTAGTAAATATGGAGCAGTTAGTCATCAAACAGCATTATCAATGGTGAAAGGTTTAAAAAAAATTAGCAAAAGTGAAATATTAATATCTGTCACAGGAGTTGCGGGTCCAAACGGTGGAAACTCAAAAACACCAGTTGGTTGCGTTTATTTCGGCCTAGGAATAAAAATCAAAAATAAATATCGTTTTACGACAATTAAGAAAAATTTCAGGGAAAAGTCTAGACAAAAAATTCAAGAAAAAAGTGCAGAATTCATTTTAAAAGAAATTATAAAAAATTTATCAAAAATTTAATATATTTCATTTGCACGACTGATAAATGCATCAACCATTTTTTGAAAAGCAAGATCAAAAAATTTTTTCATTAATATATCTAAAAGTGAGATATTTAATTCAAAATCAATATTAAATTGAATTTCACATTCGTACTCACTAACAGTGGTAAATTTCCAATTATTTTCTAGATATTTAAAGGGCCCATCTAAGTTACGAACATTTATTTCATTCTTATCTTTATGAAGTTTAACTTCACTACGGTAAGTATATACAAATTGATCATAACCAATCTCTAGATCAGCAATAACAATTATTTTATCACCTTCTGTACTTGTATTAATTATTTTAGATCTATTACACCAAGGAAGAAATTCATCGTAGCGATCAATATCAGCAACTAGATCAAACATTTGTTCTTTTGTGTAGCTTACAGTTTTTCTTTCTTTTTGCTTAGGCATTCAACAATATATTTTTCAATCTCTTAAAGTCATCTTCAGCATGATATGATGATCTTGTAAAGGGTGATGATGATACAATTTTAAAACCCCTACTCATAGCTTCGTCATAAAGTTTTTGAAAGTAATCTGGGCTATGATATTCAATTACTGGATGATGGTTTCTTGTGGGCCTTAAATATTGACCAATGGTAATGAAATCAACATCATTATACCTCAAGTCATCCATTAACTTCATAATTTCAGAAAATTTCTCACCTAAACCAATCATAATCCCAGATTTAGTAAACAGATTAGGATTTAGCTTCTTAATATTCATAAGAATTGACAATGAGTGTTTATAATCTGCGCCTGGTCTCACGCTTTTGTATAAAGACTCAACAGTTTCTAAGTTGTGATTAAATACATCTATTTGACATTTAGAAAGCAATTCAATCGAATTTTTTTTA
>MDSW01002297.1_pt1 | contig 11655 bp, 15 predicted proteins | sample 811171 | NCBI WGS metagenome assembly MDSW01 (sample SAMN05326641, study PRJNA326480) | marine metagenome | isolation source: seawater | place: Atlantic Ocean: North West | collected 2012
AGCGTGCATCCAGTTCTATATGAAAACGACGAGGATATGAAAAAATAAAATTTCACAAAAACGGCGAGAAGTCTATCAATAGAATTGGAATGGGAGGGTTATGCACCCCTTATTTGAAATGGACCAATATCTTATTCAAGAAAAATTTTGGAAGCTCTTTGGTGGAAAATTTTGGTTCAAAGACATGGAAGGAAATATTGTTGCTTATTGTAAACAGAAGGCATTCAAATTGAAAGAAGATATTACCTTATTTTCTGATGAATCGTGTACTACAGCACTTCTCAATATTAAAGCAAGGAATGTTCTAGATTTTTCAGCGACATACGACATCATAGACGTTGCATCAGGACAAATCCTAGGATCTGCACAAAGAAAAGGCTGGAAATCTATGTTGAAAGATACTTGGAAATTATTGGACGTAAATGGGAATCAATATGGAGAGATGATTGAAGACAGTAATGCGCTAGTAAGACGGTTTGTTCCATTTGGAAAATGGATTCCTGCAAGATACCATATGGAAATACCGGGGACTCCAGACATTACGTTGAATCAATTGTTCAATCCATTTATTCGACGTACTGTTGTAACAATTCCCCAAGGACATCAAATTGACCGAAGAGTATTGGTTGGAATTGCATTACTAAATGCTGCTATTGAAGGACGGCAATCGAGTTAATTTTGTTTTTCACCGCCATCGCCTTCATATGAGACGCGCTGAGTAATGTGTCCATGGGGGCGGAGAACCAAGTTGGTCAGCTCCACATGCAAGAGTTTCTAGATGAGGTTGCGGATCTCGATTTAGGGCCACGAATACAATCATGGTATACTGTTGATGTAACTGCTATGCTCGGGGATGTAAACATCCTTCATCATGAAATCAACGAAAAAACGGGATGTTCGTTACTTTTTCTTCCAAAAAGCATCATACATTTCTGTCCAAACGAACGAAAAATGCAGCATTATCCTAAACATTTAGTTCATTGTTTTGTAGATCATAAATCAGAACGAGAAATTCACCATTCGACAGAAGATAAATCCGTTTTCTTCGCTGAGATGTTCTCTATTTCTCCGGGTGAAGAACATCTTAACTGGTCAGTAAATGCTCATTCAGAAAGAGATGTGCCTCAGCTACAAGCAAGAACTGCTCGATGGCTAAAATATCTCAATAGTTGACTTTCGTTTTATTCATGAACCCACGTTAGAGGTGACACACATGGATGCATACATCACCGGCCTGAATGCCAGGACAATTCTAGACTCTCGCGGCTTCCCAACCGTAGAAGTGGATTGTTTTGTGAATGGATCATTGGCAGGGCGCGCAGCAGTGCCTTCTGGTGCAAGTACGGGCAGCCATGAAGCTGTTGAATTAAGAGATGGTGATGATTCACGATGGATGGGCAAGGGTGTTGATCAAGCTGTACAAAATGTGATTGAAATCGTTCAAAACGCATTGGTGGGTTTACGAGTAGATGACCAAGCTACAATCGATCAATGTATTCTAGATTTAGATGATTCACCGAACAAAGCAAATCTAGGTGCAAATGCAACACTTGGGGCATCGATGGCATGCCTTCATGCGGGAGCAAATGTACATTCTCAACCACTTTGGAGATATGTGGGTGGCCTTTCTGGTGGCTGCCTCCCTGTTCCATTGATGAATATTCTAAATGGAGGCGCTCATGCTGCAAGTAATGTTGATATTCAGGAATTTATGGTTGTACCTCACGGGTTTGATACCTTTCCTGAAGCCCTAAGAGCGGGGGTAGAAACGTATCATTCGCTTCGATCTATACTCAAAGAAAAGGGATTACTTGGAGGAATTGGTGACGAAGGTGGTTTTGCACCAAATTTACCAAGTAACGAGCAAGGTCTTGCTTTGCTTGATGAGGCGATTGAAAAGGCAGGATATGTGCCTGGTGATGAAATTGGAATCGCTCTCGATGTTGCTGCACAAGAATTTCTCAATGATGATGGTTATCATATAGATGGGAAAATAATGAATGGTGAACAACTTGTTGAAACCTATGCTACATGGTCAGATAAATATCCAATTGTCTCCATAGAAGACCCGTTTGGAGAAGATGATTGGACATCATGGGCAACATTGACTGCTGAAATTGGAGAAAATGTTCAGATTGTAGGAGATGATCTATTTGTGACCAATGTTAATCGATTAAGTGACGGGATTGATCGTCGTTCAGCGAATGCTATTCTAATTAAACCAAATCAAATTGGAACAGTTACTGAAACACTTGAATGTATAGAAATGGCGAAAAGCAATGGTTTTGGTACAGTAATGAGTCATCGTTCAGGAGAAACAAGCGATAATACAATTGCAGATTTAGCCGTTGGTTCTAGAACTGGTCAAATCAAGACTGGGGCCCCTGCTCGTTCAGATCGAACTTCAAAATACAATCAATTACTTCGAATTTCTGAAACGTGTGGCGAATTCCTTCCACCATTTTGATTATCCAAGCCAATTTTTGAGTCTTTGAATGCCTTCAATGATTTGACTTTCTTCTGTAGCATATGATACTCTAACATGCCCTTCCCCTCCTTGAATTAATGAACCGGGTATCAATTGTACTCGGGCTTCTTCAAGTGCTTTATCGGCAAATTCAATATCAGACATTCCAGTTCCAGTGATATCAATAAAAGCATAAAATGCACCCTCTGGAGAACGAAGGCGAAGGCCTGGAATCTCATCGATTGCATCACAAAGTAATGTTCGAGTCTTGAGATATTGTTCACAAAATTCTTCCACATAATTATCTTGATTCAAAGCTATTTCAGCTGCAGGCATTAGGAATGTAGGAACGTGAGAGTTCGCATTTGCTTGGCATGCAAAGGCGGCAGCCATTGCTTCTTTTGGCCCAGTTAATACTCCCAGCCTCCATCCAGTCATAGCAAATGATTTGGAAAAACCTGTAACTACCAATGTTCGTTCTGCTCCATTGGGCAATGATGCTGGTGATACATGAGGCCAATCACTCCAAACCAAACGAGCATAGATCTCATCACTAATTATCCACAAATCGTGTTCAACGGCTATATCCACAATTCCTTGTATCTCGGCTGGTGTGTAAACAGCACCAGTTGGATTGTTTGGGGAATTAATAAGAATACATCGTGTTTTTTCTGTTATCGATTTACGCATATCCTCTAAATCAGGATGAAAGTTTTCGTCTGTGGCTGTAAATACAGGATGAATGCCAAGAAGGCTTGCTTGGCCATCATAAGTAGGCCAAGCAGGGGCTGGAATCAGAAGTTCATCTCCTGGTTCCATTGTAATCATCATAGAATAAAGGAGAGCTTGTTTTGCTCCGGGTGTAATCATCACTGTTTCTGGTAAAGATTGTAGGCCCCAAAGACGATTCATTTGTTCTGAAACTTTCGTGCAAAGTTCAATTGAACCGGGTCCTCGAGAATAATGTGTTTCACCACGGTTTAGTGCATCAATAGCGGCATCTACCACTGGACGTGGTGTATCAAATCCAGGTTCTCCAACAGTCCACCTAACCACATCTTCTGGAGGAGGCACTAGATATGGTGCGAAACCAACACCAAGACCATTGAAGCGGTTTGGTACCGAAGGCATGTTATCGGCATAAGCGGCCCCTTTATCTCTTTACTCTGTCAAATGGGTTAGAAAACTTCGAAGCGAAACCTTGACCCATCTCCGAGAAGTGGAGGGGGTCGGGAGTCACATGTCAGAGATACCTAATGAACTTCGATACACGAAAGAACATGAATGGATACGCATTGATGGAGAGGAAGTAATTGTAGGAATAACTGATTACGCACAGAATGCCTTAACTGACGTTGTGTGGGTTGAAATTGACCCAGATCTCGAAGGAACTGACGTGGCAGAAATGGAATCTTTCTGCTCGGTAGAATCAGTTAAATCAGTTAGTGAAATATATTCTCCGATTGCAGGTTCAATTGTTTCATTCAATATGACATTAGAAGATGCTCCTGAACAACTCAATAATTCACCATATGGCGATGGATGGATTGCTAGAATAAAGCCTCATGATATGGAAGATATTGAGCATCTTCTGGATGCTAGTGGTTATGCAAATGTCATTGCGGAGTGATGGAGTTCGTGGATGCCGATGCATCACGAACTCCGATTTCTATCTATGTAGATGGTTCATGTATCGAAAATAGAAATGTAGGGCCAGAAACAGCTGCCGGTTGGGGCTTTGTAGTAGTCAGAGGTGATCGTGGATTAGGGAAGGGCAATGGGGATTTGATCTATGAAGAATCTGGAAAGGTCGTAACCGATGAGAACGATAGTGAATGGATGGGAGCTGAAGTTGGTTCCAATAACACTGCTGAATTATCAGCAATGATCTATGCACTAAAATGGACCATTGCAGAATGTTTAGATTCACCAATTACAATTAGAGCTGATTCAATGTATGCTCTAAGAATCACTGATGGTTCATGGAAGGCAAAAGAAAACAAAATTCTTGCTTCAAGAGCTCAAAATATGTGGAAAGAAGCTCAAAAAATAAGTGAAATTGGTAGCGCCCATGTTAGAGCCCATAGCGGACACCGTTGGAATGAAAGAGCAGATCATTTAGCATTCAGAGCACAATCTAACGAAGCAGCGATTCCACTTCAATTCTGGAAACCGGGGCAAAGATAGTTACTCTTCTTCATCAGCTAAGCCGCCTTCGAAAACCAACCAAGCATATGTTGCCAACAACATCATCAACAGACCATAAAGAGTTAGAACTAGGGCAGTAGGTTCTGCAAACCAATCCTGAAATGGATTTCCAATTAACCAAGCAAGCATAAGCGTTCCAACACCTAGGAGAATTAATCGAGATGTTGAACGACGTGGATTTTTCCAATGATGTAAAGCTGGAATCAATCCGTGAAACCCAAATGTTCTAGCATACCAGGCTCGATAAAGAAGGTAAGAGCCGATTAATCCTCCAATGCCTCTAGTAAATCCAATATCTCCCCAGGGGCCTTCAAATCCAATGCCAAATGGTAAGGTGTTTAGCAAAAGAATGAGTCCTGCGAATACCTCAAATCGAACATCAATTGGCTCGAATGGGTGCTTGCTCATACACATTCGATGTCGTCGTAATTCATCATTCTACTGTTTGGCTTCATTGATATATTCTGGAAGATATTGGTCCGCCGAGGGTGCAGTAAAATGAATGATGGAGTGCAAATTGAATTGATTGGAGCAGGAGGAATTGTATCGAATATTATGGCGTTATTACTTCCTGCTCTTCGAAATGGAGAAGTTGCAGAAAAATTGGGTGGAATTACCTTCAACCTACATGATGCAGATGTGGTTGAAGAAAGGAATCTAATTCATCAACGATTCACTGAGGATGATGTTGGTATTTCAAAAGTAAACGCACTGGCTAAACGTTTTGATCGAATCCATAGTAAAGTAAGCGTTATCGGTATAGAAGAAAACTTACGTGATTCTAAGCCATTGGCTAATGCAGACATAGTGTTAGTAGCGGTGGATAGGCCTGAACCAAGAAGAATCGTTCATTCTTTAGAAAATACGGAATGGTATGATTTGAGATGTGGATTGGATTCTTGCTTGGTATTAACCCATACAACTCATCCTGATGATGTGGAGAGGTTAACAACTGACCACCGCCCTGCTAGTTGCCAGCCTGATGAAGCTATAGAAACGGGAAATGTGCAATTTGGATTTGCTTTAGCGGCCACCTTTGGTGCAAATATTTTGATGCGTTCTCTAATGAGAAGAATTGACGGGAAATCCATTGTCCCAGGTGCGGTATGTTATTCTATGCGAATGGGTCCACAACCAGTTTTCCTTCAAACAATCTCATCGGTTCCAATCAAAGAGACCCCTCCGAAGCGTCCAACAAGTAGATGGTCTGATGAAGAAGATGATGAACTACTAAATCAGGCTAAATTAGGACTTCCGCTTGAAAGAGTGGCAAAACATCACGATAGATCTCCAGGTGCAATTTGGCATAGGCTTCTTCGCATTAGTGGAATTAGAAAATCCCAAAGTTCTGAGGCAGGTGAATAATTTGGTTATTACAAATCATAGCGTTGAAAATATGTGTCAAGAAATCCGTTCAGGAGTGCGAGATGAAAATCAAATCAAAGAGATGGTGTCTCTTCTTGGGAAGGAAAACAGATGGTCAGAAGTGTGGATGATTAGTCATGCCTTGGGCGTTGAAATTAGTTGGATTGAAGATGCAAAAGAAGATGTTTGGGTAGATATAGGAGGTCCTGGAGATGTATCTTTGGAACCCCCGATAGGCGCGCTACTACCTTTTCGCCTATGGGTTCATACTCATCCGTGGGACGCATATTGGAGTGTAACGGACCGAAGAACATTGGCAGCTTATTGTGGGCTAATCCAAGAAGCATTGGTTTTGGGCCATAATCATAGTAAACACACAAAATGTCTTCTCCCTTTTGGTGAAAAATTGAAAGAAGGAGTTAGTCCGCTTTCAAGATGGACTGATGAGCCATGTATTCCTTATGGGGTGCAAGAATGAGAATCCATATTCCAAATGACGATGAAGCGGATGATATTCGGAAAAAAATCAGTTGGCAGCAAATCGGAGTAGATCTACAGGCATGGTTAGAAAAGAAACTAGGAATTGAGGTCGATGATGAATTACTAGATGCATTAATGAAGCATTTTGAAGCCTGTAAATTAGCGGGAATTGAACATATTGATTTAGAACAAGCCATTGATTTTCATATTAAATGGAAAGAAAATTCATCATAGAATATGGATAGGTAGACAATCCTTCGATTTCTGGGAAAACCATGTCCGAGGGTTTGCCCGTTGAAATTGAGCGAACACATCTAGTATCATGTATTCCAAATAATCTAGATTCAGGACAACATTTACGTCAATGGTATATTCCAATTTCATCGATTGAAATCGATTCAAATATCTCAATTGGTGGTCTAGAATTGGTTGAACATATTCCTGATGAATGGTTGGATGGTGTGCGTGAAGCACTGGACCAAGATGATCCAACAATACGGATTAGATTGGATGGTGAATATGCAATACTATGTATCAAAGGTCCAACTATAGGAATTAGTCGATTTGAATTTGAATGGGAAATTAAACCTTATTCCATTCTAAAGAAATTATTGGAATCTTCAGATTGGCCACTAGTCGAAAAAAGACGGTGGGATATTCAAAGTGAAGATGGACATATTTGGAATTTAGACCGTTTCTTGGGATTGAATGAGGGGCTGTGGCTTGCTGAAATTGAACTAAGCAATGAAGATACAACATACCATTGTCCCAAATGGGTAGGGATAGATGTTAGTAATGACCCTCGACTTACATCTAAACAGTTGGCTGAACACCCATTTTCAATTATGATCGACCCCCCTCCTTTCCCCAAATCAAAATGTTAGATTTGGTTCGATTTATATAGGGCGGGGGGCTAATAGTCCCCTGTTCGCAGGAATTGAAATCAGGCGAGTGTGGAAGAAAAGGACGCGAGAGTAAGCCCGCCAAGGGAAAACTTGATTCACCTTCTACATCTGAGTTCAAATTCCCGGCGGCGGCAAAGTAGGTGAAATCGAAATGAGTTTAGGCGAAAAAAAGGATGATGAATGTATAGTGTGCTACGGAAACGACCTTGGTTACGATGATATCAAGGGCGAACACGTGTGCAATGATTGTGGCCATGTTACTGTAGAAAATGTTGACAGAACTGACATTACTCAGTTCATTAACAATGAAGGAATGGTGGATAGAAAGATTGGTGGAAATGAGTTGGGAAGTAGTATTTCTGAGTCATTCAAGTGGAGAACCGATTACAACGGCAAGACAATCAGTACAACGAATAGAAGACAAACAAGTAGAATGAAAAAGCAGGCAAATTGGAGCAAGCCAAGAACCCCTTTTAGAATCCATGTAGGAAGATGCATAGATTCTGAAAAGATGTCAGGTAGTAGAATTTTGAAAGCTACAGCCAAGAAAATTGTTGGACAAACGCATGATAAGGAATTGCATGAGAAGCGTATGAACGATCCTCAGATGCGAGCTGCAATGGAGAAGGCAAATAATGGTGAAGAAGTGAAATCACCTCTCAATCAAACTAGACACAGTCAAAAAACCAGTAAAGACAGTATCAGAAATGGCGACTATACTGTAAGAATGGTTGCTGTTGCTTCAATGCACGTCGCTGCTAAAATGATGGGTATGAACATCAACACAAAGAAACTAGCTGCTGAATTTGATGTTGACCATGACCATGTTATTACTGAGAGTAAGAATATCGAGAAATATCTCAACATTGTTTGGGAAGCTGAAAGTATTCTAAACAGCCCTGACTGGAGAATGCCATTATCTCCTGGACTCCTAAGAGATAGAAGATGTTGGAGTGAAACCGACATTCATAGTGTGATTGATGACATAAGATCAGAGTTAGAAGCGAAATATGGAAGAATCAATGCTTCCAAGATGATTACTAGAATATGGGCAATGATGGAACAGGCACGTTCGCATCAATTCCTTGCTGGTGAAAACATCAGATTGGTTGCAGCAGGTTTCACCGCACGTTCTGTTAAAGCAATGAACCCAAAGCATAGACTAAAGTCACAAATTGCAAGATGGTTGGGCATTAAGCTGAACAGGGTAAAGAGATTAGAGAGCCAATACAGTTTGTTGATGGATGAAATCTTCGATGCTAACAACGATGTTGCCTATTCTTAATCGCCCATTCATATAGTGCCGGTATCAAGACACTATGTCTCAGGACGTTAAACGAATGACTACGAATGCAAACCTATGGAGGAATAAGACATGAGCAACATTACACTGCGCATCGTCGATACCACAGGTCACACAGAAATGGTGAACTTGAGCGAAAGCCAAGTTCTCGAGCAGGTTTCTGCTGTTCAAGGTGAGAATTGGGTCTTTGTGGACGGTCTACTAATCGACCGCAATGAACTATCAAACATTGAAATTGCAGACAATGCTATGGTTACTGTGACGCCTATGGTGATCGCCGGTCGCGCCTAAAGATAACCTAAGCCGAATAAGGCCCAGTGGGATTTTTCCCAGTCCTCGATCTAGAAATCGGATTCCCTTTTCTTTGATCGGTAACTTCTGATATTACTTCTTCAGAAGATATCTAAAATAGCCTAGTTCGCCCTTAGTGAATGCATCATAAACAGGTGTTCCTCGAACACCAGCAAATGTTTCAAAACTACGTCGAATGATTGGTCCTGTTCCCTCTTTGATTCTTGATTTCTTGTTATCACTAACTTGATCTAAAGCTGCAAGAACCTGAGCAGTAATGTCTGCTTCTTTCTCAATTGTGAAACCAATTGAGAGAAACGATTCGTGAATAGATTGCATTGTATTCTCATCTCGAAAGTCAGTCCATGCAAAATATCCACCAGGCTTTAGAACACGATATGCTTCTTGAATAAACTGATTCATGTTACTGTAACAATGGCTTGATTCTACATTGTAGACAACATCAAATGATTCATCTTCAAAAGAAAGAGCCATTGAATTGCCTTCAATAAAGGATAAATTATGTTGACGACCATACATTCGAGTACACAACTTTACAGCAGCACCTGAATAATCTAGCCCCACTAAATGAGATGGAGAATATGTGCGAGCAATCCAATTTGCCCCCCCGCCTCTACCTGAGCCAACCTCTAGAACTTCCTTTCCATTCAAGTCAATATCACGGATATTCATGTGATATAATTGAATAAACAAACGATCTGCTTCATCATCTCTTTCTAAATCTGGGGGAAATTCATCTATGAATCCATAATTCATGAAACCAAAATCTCCCCACGCTTTAGCTTTAGCAAGACGTTGGTACCACCAACGCCACATTCGGTCACCCATCCGTTTTGGTAGGATTTTCAATAACGTTGCAAAAATCCGAGCTGGTGTGCCTAAACGCATTTCACAACTTCCACTTTACAGAGCAGCCGATTGAATCAGTACGGGCATTAACAATTGATTCTCCAGCAGCTAATGCAGACATTGCATCTCCTAACTCATCAGTTGTTGCGTCTATTGGATTCCTTGGAGAATCATCCATTCTGCCACGATAAACCACTATACCTCTTGAATCTAAAAGATAGAACTCTGGAGTTCTCTCAGCTCCATACGCATGTGCAATATCTTGTGTTTCATCATGTAAGTAAGGATAGTTCATTCCTTTTCCGGCACGCTTTACCATCGAGTCCCAATTATCAGACTCATAGACAACTGGATCATTCGAATTGATTCCAACAAACCCCATGTCAAGTTCTCTTGCTCTATTTGCTGCATTCTCAATTCTTTCTTCTGAACCTACAACATATGGACAATGGTTGCATGTAAACATAATTATTGCACCCTGTTCCTGAAGAACATCTGAAAGAGTTAGTGTCTCGCCCCCTATTGCGGGGTTAGCATTTGGTAATTCAAAATCAGGAGCGGATTCGCCTGGCTCTATACCTCGATGGGATGGCATGTTTCACCCACTGAGAAGAATGAATTCAATCTAACGGAGATTCAAATCACTTTCTTACTCACAGATTCTTCTAATCGAGTTCTTGCCAATTGATTTGTTGGATCTATATTCAAGATTCGTCTCCAATTTGTTTCCGCTCTATCTAATGGTCCGATTTCATGAGTTATAGCTGCTGCATGAAGTAGGGATTGCATATGAGTAGGGTCAGCATTTATTGCTGATTCAAAATCTGCTAATGCTGCAGGCAATGCTCCTTGTTCGATGTAAAACTGTGCTCTCATATGCCAAGCATCAGGGTTCTCCGAATCCAAACGTATTGCTTCATCAAGTGGCTGTAGTGCTTCTTCTGAACGATCTAGTGCACACAACGTTGCTCCCATTGAAATCAATGCTGGGACATGGCCTGGTTTTCGTTCAATAATTTCTCTCAATGCTATTTCGGCCCATTCCCATTGGTCCAAGCCCATGAGGGCCTCTGCTCTGCGTAATCGAGCAAGGTCTAATTCGGGATAATGTTTCAATAAAAATTCTGAATCTTCCAAAGCTATTGCATAATCTTCCATGAGTATTGCAACTGTTGCTCGATTCAATCTAGCTCTAACATGATTTGAATCTCGTATCAATACATCATCAAAACGACGGCGTGCTGTTTCCAAATTTCCGTGCTCGGCTGCTATTAGACCACGGATATAATGCAAGACATCCAAGTCTGAAAGTGTAGTTTCTGCCTCGTGAACTAATCTTTCTGCTTCGGATAAATGACCTTGATCTATTTTTAGCAATGCATGCTCAACCAATATCATTGGATCATGCGCATCCAATCTCGATGCACGAACAATAGAAACTTCTGCTTCATCTAATTCCCCCAATTGGCGAAGTGTTCTGGCACGACCAACCCAAGCAAGTGGTGATTCTCGATTAAATGTTAGAGCAGTATCAAAAAATGAAAGGGCGCCCCGAACCAAGCCTCTATCATGATGTCCGGTTCCATCTCTTGCAAGGTCGGCTTCTCGAAGAACAAGTCTGCCTTTCTGGATATGCATATCTGAACATTCCCATGTTTTTGGTGATGCTTCAACCAATAGCTTTCCTGCAACTTCATGATTATCATCTAACATATGAAGAAGAAATAAATGTGCTCGCACGTGTCCATTTTCTGCATCTAATTCCA
>MDSW01107179.1_pt1 | contig 11654 bp, 6 predicted proteins | sample 811171 | NCBI WGS metagenome assembly MDSW01 (sample SAMN05326641, study PRJNA326480) | marine metagenome | isolation source: seawater | place: Atlantic Ocean: North West | collected 2012
GGGTCGAACCTGCCTGGTCGGGATATTCCTCTCCTTAAACCGTTGATCTCACGGCAAGTTTCTCGGGCGACTTCTAGTGATGAGTCATCTTCTAAGTTACACGGAGTCGTGTATGACTGTATGAAAGTTGCGTCAGAGTCGCATCCGACATGCTCGCGGCAGAGAATAGTATCAATACTATCGTCAGCAGAACCAAGATCGCTTTGTGAACCAACATAAGGTCCTCCTTGGAGGTTTCCGAGTGCCAAGTTTTTTTGGTGTGCATTTGAGGTGCGTGAGGAGGTTGGATGACGCCCTTTAGGTATGGAATGCTTGTTTTGGGCCATGCATTCAAATTTTCACCACGCAGGTCCACCTCGCGCCGGCCAAGAAGATGCTTCGGCAGGATCGTCGTGAGAACTTTTTTGAAAGATTTTGGCGCCAAAATCACGAGAAAGCCTCACAGCGGGGCTCGCGTATTCTGCTTGACATTTTTTATATTTCGTGTTTATAGTTATACACATCTGCCCTCCAGTGAAAACAAAACAATACAGATTTTTTTTTCCCGAAGAGCTGAGTAAGCGTCACGTCTTGTTTCACATCCTTCGCTCCCTCGGCCTCACAACTCTCACGCGCATCAGCACACCTCCGAGTTTGCTCGTCCAGCCGGTCGCGCCTTGGCTGGCTCGAAAGACACCGGCATCTTGTAGCTTCGTCACGGTCAAGGGACCCATGTCGGGGGAGGGGGGCTTGTGGCGCCAGCAACAAAACTCGTGATCCCAGCTTAGTTCGCGCGGGCACAGTGAAATAAATATGTTGAGATCCTCTAACATATACATAAATCGAACTCAAATACCTTCAACGCTCTAAAAACTCTAAAACTCTAAAACTCCTTGTGTTTGAGAGTTTTAGAGTTTCGTACCAGATCGGGCAGGGTCTCTGCGGACGATCGGCAGGGCAGATCTTGGATCTTCTGGAACGAAGGGAAGAGAAGCCCAAAGCCCGGCATGTCGCACGGCACGCGAGCGAACCGGCGTCTGCCTTCAGTCAGGCAAGGCGTTTCTCGATGGCGGCGGCCGATGCAAGTCTGACAAACCCCGAGCGCGGACTGAGGAGCGCGGCGCTTCTGCCTTGCGACGGGGACCTAAGTTTGACCGAGCCCGGGAAAATGCGACCAAAATGAGATAGATGCATACACCAACAGCGTGATTTAGCCGATTTTATTAGACCCACACAGAGATCGGATCGAGATTATAAGATTTAAAGGGCACCAGATTACCCAGAGATGATTTAGTTCAATTGATTTTTTTTCATCACTGTGATCATTGAGTACGCATCGTAGAATTTTTTCATGATGTTAGTAAAGGGATTGATTACCTTCGTAGAGCGTGCTGCTGCAACTCTTTGAGAATCAAGCCATGCTGTGATACTTGTTTACACAGTAGTGATACCATGGAGTGAAGTTCTGCCAGCTGATTTTCGCCTTGCGCATGCTCCTCAGATTCAACCTTTTCGACGACTGAGCCGATGATTGAGTTCAATAGGACGTCAACGTCACCCACGCCACGCTGCGCACTCTTCGAACCTGTCATCACTGCCTGCTGTGTGCACCGATCGGCATTTTGCAAGATGCGACGCAACGATTCAGGTTCATGATGTTCACCTTCGGCGCCGGCGATTGAGAAACGGCTGGGTTCACTGCCCACCTCGTCATTATCACTGTCCGAGTCATTCTTACTTTTGTCCATGTGATCTTTGGAAAGCTGTGGTTTGCCGTCGAGACCATACTTTCTTTGGAAAGAATGAAGATCCTTCGCTTGCGCTTTTACCATGGCGCGCACGCGCGTGAGCGCGCGTTCGTCCGTAAGCAGCTTTCCCTTGCTCATCTTTGCCCGAATCGAACGAGCGATGAGGGTGGCAAACTCTGAAAAGAATGGGCTTGACCCTGCACTCTCTTCCTGAACTCTCATATAGCCGTCTGAGAGAATCGCGATGAGGAAGTTCAGCAACATGAGAGTCGTGAGAAAAGCGAAGGTCATGTAGAAAATCGATCCGGCGACAGAAAGATTTCCTGGAAGATCGAACAGCTCCTCACCCACACCGCGATCATCGCCCGAGAGAGTCCATGAAATGATGGTTTGGGCCGCTTGCGTCGTGGTGCTGAATCCATACACTTTTGAGCCGAACACGACTTGCCCAAGAAGGGTGTACATTCCGCAAACAACGCCAAGGAGCATGAAGAAATGCAAGAGCTCCTGGAAGGCCATGCCAATGGTTCGGGTCACGATGCCGAGCTTGGGCTGAAAGTCAGCAGCTTTAAAAAACCTGAGCAAACACAAGAAAATGTTGACGCCGTTCAAGGTGCCATACATTACTCTGAGCTCGACAATCGAGCTAAAGTTTTGCAGCACTTTCACTGCAAATTTGTCAAGGTGAGCGCCTCCATCTTTTAACTCCAGGATCCTTGCGATCTGACCATGATTCGCGTCGGAATACACATCGTACCTGAGGCTCACGTCCAGTTCAGAGAGGCGGAGTACGATCAACGACCACATGAAGATACTGCTGAAATGGAGAGATATGGACAACAATTCGATGTAATTCCAAATGCTGGAGAAATACTCTCCGGGGTGACCATGTTTTCGCCATGCCTTGACCAGCTCAATTATCTCGACCAACATGGCATATGAACACCAAATGATGAAGATCACTTCGAAAATGCGCCTGAAAACGTGAGCCGATATCTCGCTCTTCTTGTTCTGATCGAAATAGTATGGGTTTGCTGCGGTAGGATCAGTGCTATACTTGACTAGAATGTTTCCGCCCTGAGAAAAGTCTAGATCGATAACCAGGCTGCAGAGGTACCGAAGCTCGCCGTTGTATGTCAGCATTTGTAACTTGATGCTCTGGGTGTATTTGTCGATATAGAAACCATCCTCCAGGTATGCCATGAGCTTATTAAATGCATTTTCGTCAATATTCACGTCGATAACTACTGGAAAATTGATACCTCGAGCGCCCATGTTCACTGGGAAGAACCCGTAAGGTGTACCCCGGACGTTCAATTCATTCTGGGTGTAAAAGAAAGATCCTGAGGACGAAGTGTTTGTGCTGTGTGTCTCTTCTTTACAGCACATGAAGTCCAAGGCCACACTATTATACAAGGTTGACGAGGTGATGAACGCTGGATCGACACCGTAAGGTTCCAGAGACCGTGTTTCGCTCGCTGGGCAAACTTCACCACTCAGACTATAATTCGCACGTTCAGCGCCAAATTTTCCCTTGCACTGTTCCACCCCAGAACGAGTCTGTTCCAGAAGCACGCCACCGATTATGACATTCTTCCCAGAGATGAGGCGCCTTCTCCACGACGTATCTTCTGGCACCGGATCCGGGGCGCTTTCACTGGAAACAGGCACAGCGAACGTGTCGAGCGGAAAGGGTTCTGTGCCGGCAATGTGCTCGCAGCAGCCCAACTCCAAATCACCGTTGAAGCGTGTACGATGTAAGAGCATGTCTTCGTGACATCTCGGATTTCGGCACACTCCTTCCATGCAACGAATTTGCTGAGCGGTGGTTGACTTCGTGATTTCGGAACGCGAGTCAACTTCGGCGCACATGTCGGTGGCCGTGTCAAGGTTGTACGTGCACCATCCACTGGAAATGTTGCGGCGGGTGAGTCCCCAGTAAGCACAAGGGGGATTCATCCCCAGAGGTTGATCCTCACCTGGCCTGATCACGAAGTATGTCGTCGCAGCCGAGTTACCTCTCGGGGAAGTCTGAAAAATTTCACACTCATCGAAGCCAGAGGCAAACACACTGCCACCTCTCCAACCTGTTTCCGCAAGATTTGAAGCAGCATATCTGTCGAAAAGTGTAATCGAGTAATTTCCTGGACGCATGCACCACTGGTCGACAGACAGCGTGTCGGCAGTTGCAGTGCTGAAGTGCATGTCTGTTCTCGTCGAAAATAACAGGTGGTCTGCAAAATCACTTGCAGTTCCTTCGCCGCCGATGCCCGCTTCATCGATCGCAGTATCGTTGAAAGTGACATGATGCACCATCCAGAAGTTCTTGTCTCCCTCCCAGGATGTCTGGGTTACCATCTCAACGAGTCTGTACCCAGTTTCACACACGGGCTTTGAGGTACTTGTTGAAGATGACATTTTCACAGAGTGTGATACAGAGTATGCCGGTGATGCACACGTTAATACACCGGTGAGTGGGTCGATCGCGTGCTCTGATCCAGACAAACCGTCGCCGATCGTGATGGTAAAGTTGACTTTGACGGTGGACGGAATCGTCGCACTCGCAGAAATCGACGGGACGTCGACTTGTGCGAGATTGCAACCGATGGCGTCTGTGACGTACACTTTGGTACCTTCCACACGGACGTTGGATGATGCTTTCGATGCCTGCAACGTGTACTCTCCAGGCTTCGCACACATCCTCGAAGTCTTGAAAATCGAATCCTCAGTCGAGTAAAAGCACGAGCCACGCTCAGATTCAGGCAAGTCACTGAATTTTGTGACGTCCGCCATGCGTTTCTGTGCAACTTCCCAGACTGGCGAAGCCACAGCCCTGACGTCGTCGGGGGAAAATTCTGCAGTTTCCACGCCGGCGAGTCCATCACTCCTCATCTCCGGCTGACAATCGAAAAACATGACAGGTTCGCGTTGGATCCCCCCTCCAATCCTCTGTGGAAGTTTTGCCTTTCTGGTGGCGCCGTCCGCGTCCACCAAATAACGCTCTGGAGAAAGCAGCGTTCCACCGCTGTGGCGAACAACGGTAACTCTGTTGTCATCTGTGATTGATCGTATGCCATACGAGAAAGCATCCATCCCTCCGTTTGGAGACTCGACAACGATGTGTATTTCCTTTTCCCCAACTGGACAGCCTGAACTCTCTTCTGGGAAGGCCGAGATGTACGTCGAAAACTGTGGTATCGAAAACCCACTCTCAATGGCCTCCATCAGGGCGATCTCAGGAACGAGCACTTTCGGCGCCAGCGCTCCCTTGGTGGAGTCCCCGAGATCGTGCAGGCCAGCACATCTCTCTCCATCAGAGGCGTTACGGAACCTCATCATAATGAAAGGATGGGTTGAAAAAACACCTCGTTGAGGACAAACATCAAACACAGGAGGAGCGACCAACTGTTCGTTCACGCGATATTCGGGGCAAGGGGAGGGAGCCATGCCTACCCCTGCGACTGTTGAAGAGCAGGTTCCCGAGTCGGAGTCGAAATGACACCCGCTAGAAAGATTGAGGCAGTCTGCTTCAGTATGTGCACCACTGCATAAGGCTTCGCAGTTCACATACTGCATAGTTGGATTTGGATTATCATAACCATTGGTGTAGTCGCCATCGATGAGGGCCATGATTTCATCATATTCGGGGCACTTGTCGTTACCCACATTTGACCAGCAAGTGCCGCAAGTCTCGTTGCCGGCTGGACCGCAATTTTGTTCGGTCAGACTATTGGAAACTTCAAAGTGACAACCACTGGATTTCGAGATGCACTCTTCCTCGCCTGCCGCCTTCAGCTGAGAACCGTCAGCATCAACCCAGGCATCGTCGTTATCCGTATATTTCACCATATCCCAGAATGACTCGCACCTGTACGGACAGCTCAGATAAGAAGCAAGCAGTTCGCGCTGTTCAACAGTGACTTTGAAACTGTTCTCATACGGTAAGCAGGCATATTCGTATCTTTGAGACACATCAAAGCGATCAACATTTTCATCGGCCAATCGTTCCTGCCTGAGATACGGTGTTGCAAAGCAGCCGTCCTCGTCCATGATGGCAAATGATGGCGTCTGCGCGCGCCAGTTAAGGCCACGATCTTCGTCCTCTTCCCCCCCCTCAAAATACTTCGAAGGGATAATGAACGATTTATCGTCGAAGTCGGCAAATTCCCGTAAATTTGTCGTTAAGTGCGATGATATCCAAAGGGTGACGATGGATTCATCTTCTTTCACGCACAATTCGACGGCATCAGGGAATGCAGTGTCCTTGTAATCAGTGAGTCCCAAAATATCGCCTGCATTATTCGTCATTCTAGGTGTCTCGCCGTAGTAAAGAGTTCCTGCAAGTTCGTAATTGTAACGAGGAGTCCATGTAGCCCCGTAACTTGTGCTCTCATAATCACTATTATCCTCGACTGAAACATCGTTATCGAGATTAACGTCTGTTGCCCATATGTCGCTCGTGACCCATGCTGTCAGCTGCTGCTCGTCGGAGATCCCGTCAAGAGCAGTCAGGAGTAACGCTTTTTTAAACCCGGCGGCGCACGTGACAGAACTGGTCCCAAGGATGTTCTTCTCGTCTTGATCGAGTGCGCCATCCGACAGTGGGCTGGATTCTTGAAGCCGACGACGACTCGCATCAAGGCCCGTCGAAGCGGCATTTGGAATCTCAAGAAGTCGGCGTCGACGTTTCATTTCATCATCGTAATCATCGTAATCATCGTAATCATCGTAATCGGAGGAACCTTCCATTTGTATCTCCATGTACTTCTTGATTACATCTTGTTCCTCGGAGAAATGGGCCGTACTAGACGAGCAATATCCGTTGCCATCGCTATGCATCAGACAGAAATCCCCGATAGCAGCATTACACCCATAGACACCTTGTTGCTCCAGTGATGCCATGAAACTTCTCAATGCGTCGTTGCGTTCCATCTCATCAGCGATTTGAAGCGATTCTTCATATTTTTTTATGAATGCAGCAACCGGAGTCACTGTTCCACAGTCAGGATCCCAACCAAGGCAATTGCAGTCACATCCATCATTCTGACCATAATAATCTGGATTACAAGCGAACACTTGTTGCCAAGGCGGTGGTGATGGTGGCGGGGGAGGGGCGGAGAGCGTGAGAGGGAGTGCCAGCTCGACGGAAGAGACGTGCTCGAAACTGCCACCATCTGAGTCACGAAGAGATTCGACAAACTTCGAGAGTGAGTCCTGATCAGGATCGAAAAGTGAGTCAATCTGAGAGCGCATAGCACTCTCGTCGTCTGACCAGTTCTCATCTGAGTTATCGTCGGATGCACTGACGGTGACTGTGCAATTGTACAGCATGCCAGAGTCGACGGAACCTTCTTCCACGTTGGATAGCCCCTCGACAATTTGAACTCTTTCTGCGAAAGCGCGAGGGATCTGCAGAGCGTCCAGAAGGACCCCGCGAAACACCGCATTCGAGTCTTCTCCAAGTGTGGTGCTGTTAGTAAATCTCAGTAAAATTGATACCCGTGTCCCCAACATCGACGCCGGGATCGGCGGAGGTGATGGAGGAGACGGAGGTGGAGACGGCGGCGATGGTGGAGGAGCTGAGAGTGTTGATGATCCTGAGCCCGCCTCCAACGCTGTAACTTCTAATCCAGCAGCATTCATCTCGGCCACGAGGCCGTTTGCCTCGTCAGATAAAATCGTAGCGACGTCTTCGGTTAGCTTCTCGGCACGTTCCAGGTTTTCCGCAAGAATTGTAAACGCGATTTTGATCTTCAATACGAATTCACTCAGCAGCGACCTGGCTGACAACCCTTCACGAACAAGTCCTGAGGTAACTTCATCGTGGGCTGTTTCATCTACTTCGAGAGTTCGTCTGCGCCCAAAAGCATCCTCGATGCTGTCGATGATGACCTGGTCTGCCCGAATGTTAAGCGAAACGGCGATGGACGAGGTGAAGGCGGCCTGCTCTGCTCGTTTGAACGTCACCGACGTGTAGCCGGAAAGCGTGAGGGACCACTGAACTGATGCGAGCATCGGAGGGATCGGAGGGATCGGAGGGGGAAGTGCCGGAGGCGGCGGCGCGGAAGTCCATGCGGCGGCGTACATGTCGAATTGCATCCCTTCAGGTGTCATTTTCTCGCCGATGATGTTACCTCTTTCGGCACAGTAGTTCCAGGTGTATAAGGCTCGCTTTACATCTGAGTGCGGATCTGTAACAAACACTGTGCCGGTAGTTCCACCGAGGGGGGCAACCAAGCGGACGTACCAGTTCATTCCAGGCACGTCAATCGTCCACTGCTCCATGTTTCCGACATGATTCGTAATACGCTGGTCCGTGGAAAACCAACACGTCTCCGTTCCATGGGGAAAGAGCTGAGTGGTACAGATGTTCCATTTCGTGTCAGAAAGGAAGGTGGCTTGATCTTCTGCGTTTGAAGTCTCGTACTGCGGTACAATCTCGACTGACAAACGTGTAAGGTGAGTGTACGGCCCGCAGTCAGCGGTGCACCCGAACCTACCAAAACCCGGGAATTCAGCTTGCGAGCACTCTCCATCTCCGCACATTGGATCCGCCCAAATTGGACCGAACGTGTCCTTCAGCCATTGAAACACGTCACCTTTCTGTGCGAAAACGCGCACATCTTCGTCAGTAGCGGCGTTTTGTGGTGCAACCGCGTTGGAGATCGAGGATGCCATGTTGTACGCGGCGGAGGCCTCCGCCTGCTGGTACAAGAGCCCCAGGTAGATGCCCAAGAATAAGATGAAGTACCCAATGGAAAGGAAATTGGCTTTCTTCTCGACCACTGACTTGAGAGCCGCCTTGATGCTCTGCATCACCTCAAGCTGTACATGCTGACCCTCGCCATCCTCGGCAATGCGGAGTTCTGTTGCACTAAGCTCCCCATCTCCGTCCAAATCTGCAGCCATATACCGCCGATGTTTTGCAGCATCTGCGCGCGACATCACTTCCAGCTCGTCCTTGTCCAATCGTTCATCGTCGTTGAAGTCCCACTGCTTATAATCCTTCTGACGGTGAGGACTTTCCGGTGTTTTCCCTCCGAGTCCAAACAACCGGGAAAAACTCCTTATAGCGAGCATGGGTTTCTGCCGTCGCTCTTCCAGTGCCAGATCAGTGGGCATTGCCAAGAGCGAAGTGCCTCCCTTAAAAATGGGCTCTTGCGATCCAATGTTCATCGTGCAACGCACGAGACCGCGAAAGCTGGTTAGCCAGTGGTCGCTTTCAGGCACGATCGAGCGAGAGGTTTCGCAGTTCACGGGAACGCCCGAACCGCGGCGAGGGACATGCGAAGAGTGAAATCAACTGGCTGGGCAGCTCGCGGAAAATAGTCGTCCAGCGGTATAGAAGGAGCGCTGGACTATAACTTAGGTTTAGAGGGAGCACCGTTCGTTTGCGAGCGTCGCTGGATGCACCGCACGAAGGTACGGAGTGTCGGGGGCGTGCGCGTCTGTGCAAAGGTGAAAAGGAGTGGTCTTCTCGGTTGGCGAAGAGACGACCGTCGTCTAAAAATACGAAAGTTCCTCGAACTCCCGTCATTTTCGTCTGATCAACGCATGCAATTCGGGACAGCAAACTATAAGGACGTATTGGCCTCAATCAAATGGATTGAGAAATCCCATTTCCAGATTCAAGAACTATAAGATAGTTGAAATTGGCAAGAAAATGAAGGATGCGAAAGGGAGCGTTTTCACATTACTAATTGTGTGTAACAGGAAGGTAAATACATACACGTGAAGGTGGTTGTGGGTGATGGGGAGTGTTCCATTACCTTTCGTGATAGTCTGAGATTGTTTGGTGAAGGTAGTAGCCTTGAAAAGTTGTGTAAAGAGTTTGACGTAAAACATAAAAAGCTCACCGAGACGGTGTCTCACGATAAAATCACCATTGATAATTGGCACACTTTTAGTGAATTGCCGAGGTATCTTGAATACGACTGTAAAGGTCTTTTCGAGGTGCTTCAGGCGTTTAGCCTCCAGGTATTCGAATCAACCGCTCAAGACGAGTTTAAAGGTTGTGAAGCATATGGTGTGGTGGGCGTCAGCTTTTTGAATGCGCTCGTGGTGTTGAGTATAAAAAGACGCGCCCGAGTGAATTAAAATTAGAGCTTGATGGGTTCTCCCCCATAATGAATGAGGCGTTTGAATACGACGGCATCCAGCATACGACGTTCCCGAACCCGTTTCATAAAACGGTTGGAGAGTTTCATAAACTTCAGGAAAACGACCGTAAAAAAGACGCTTGGTGCGAAGAAAAAGGAATCGCACTACATCGTATCCCTCACCATGTAAAGTTCCGCGAACTCCCCGCGTATGTGTCTGAATTGACGGGCGTGGATCTAAATGACGTCCAGTTTGATACTGGTGGTAAAATTGGAATCAACATGACCTCGTGTTTTACGGGTGCGAGTCTATCTAAAAAGTCGTTTTTTGCTAAACACTACAAACAAATAAAATACCCTGTCTATTCTCTCAACGAGGAGACGGACGCGTTCATTCGCGATTTCTATCGTGGTGGTCGCGTTGAAATATTTCATCTCGGTAAGGTCCCCGCTGATAAGTTATGGTATTACGATTTTACCTCTCTGTATCCTTGGTGTGGAACGAAAAACTTGCCGTATGGAAAACCTTTGTGGGTGGACTCTTTTGATGTAAATAAACACTTTGGTTTCGTTCAGGTTCGTGTAAAATCTAAACCGAATATGGTCCATAAAAAACCTCTCCACGGTCTCCTCGAGGATGGTAAGTTCATCTTTCGGCACTTTAAGGATTTTACTCCTATGGTCTTGTTTAGTGAGGAGCTTCAGGTGGGTATTAAAAGTGGGTTGTATGAATACGAAATAAAAGGTGGCTATACTTTTCAGTCGGCACCTTGGATGAAAAACTTTTTTGAAGAGGCGTTTGACCGTAAAGCTCAGGCTAAAAAAGCGGGTAATAACGCACTCGCGCAGGTGTGGAAGATCATCATCAACTCTGGCTATGGATTCTGGGGTCTTCGCGTAAAAGACCGCGATACCGTGCTTATCCAAAAATCGGAAAAAGGTGTAATTTATCCATACATAAATGAAGGTAAGTTTCTTAACTATAACGAGGTAGGCGAGTATAGTATCATGAGGGTCCTATCGGATCTCCCTGTGAAAGACTTTAATGTGGGTGTGGCGTCTGCTATATCGTCGTATGCGCGTTGTCGTCTGTGGTCTCTCATAAATGATATTGAGTCTAAGGGTAAAAGCGTGTATATGTGCGATACGGATAGTATTATCACGAATATAAAAATAAATGACCATCCCGACTTGATGCGCGAGTATATGTGGGATGGGTGTGGGGACGAACTTGGTTCTCTTAAAAATGAAGCTGACGATTTCATCAAAGATAAGGATGAAATTAAAAGGCTTAAAGAGGAGGAGGGGAATATGATATGTTTTAACGAGTGTATTCTCGGTGGGTGTAAGTTTTACGCCTTGCGAAAAAATGGGATCGATAAGACCATATGTAAATGTAAAGGATATAAAAAGAGTAAGGGTGAGGAACTCACCTTTAAAGACTTTGAGGAGATGGCTGGTGGTGGTGTGAAGTCGCAGAGACAGGTTCAGTTTCTTTGCCCAAAAATGAACCACGTTTCCATGACCGAACGCTTTTCTATGAGGACTCCTCAGGTATTAAAAAAGTTTAAGTTTGACTACAATAAGGGTGTCGTTCACGACGACGGAAAAATCACCCCAATTTACGCGTAGCTTCGGGTTGCCCCGCGGGTGGACCCGCGCCCTCCGCTCTATTTTTTTGAACCCCACTCCTTACGAAAGTCTCGTGGTTTGCGTAAGGTTTGGAATATTTTTTTAAGTTTGAAATCTCACTTTTTACGAAAGTCTCGTGATTTTCGTTAGGTTTGTGGGACTTTAGGGTTTGGGGGTCGGTCGGACAGAGGTGTAA
>MDSW01055908.1_pt1 | contig 11653 bp, 9 predicted proteins | sample 811171 | NCBI WGS metagenome assembly MDSW01 (sample SAMN05326641, study PRJNA326480) | marine metagenome | isolation source: seawater | place: Atlantic Ocean: North West | collected 2012
AGGGATGACAACCCAAAAACCATTTGGTTTTAACGATATAAGTTTTGCTGGACTTTCTGTAAATAGTTTGGATGCGAAACAAGCAAGAGAAGAATATGATACGGCTTTCGAGGCTAACATTAAATATCCACCTGCTGTAAATCAAGCTCTCTTTGGTTCAAAGAAAGTTGTAAACGAAGCTGGCGAAGTAATAGAGCAAGAATATAATTTAGGTAATTTTGAAGCCGATAATTCTGATTTATATATAAATGGTAATGTTAGATCAACAGGTTTTGGGGGTAAAAATGGACTTCCAACAACAGATGAGGATGAGATGCGAGATAACATAGAACGTGGACACATAGCTATGGCTTCTTTTGGTATAGGGGTAGACATGACTTCATCTGATTTATCTGAATTAGGTATTACAGCAGTTAAAAATTCTGGTGGTTCAGGTAGACAATTAACAGGTATAAATGGTGTTGCTTTTACATATGAAAGGGTTGAGAATACAAAATACGAAATGCCAGACAATCCTGACGAAGCTTCAAACCCTAGAGAACTAGAGAAACATTGGCCCAAAAGACCTATTGGTGTTAGACTTATAGGTAACACAGTTCAAGGTGTTACAAAAGCATCAGGAAGAGCTGATACTTTCACCCAAGAAGGAGCGCAAACATCAACTAATATAGCAGATACAGATACCACAAAAGAAACACAACAATTACCTACAGATCTAATTCCTGATGGACAAATACCACAACTCATTAAGTTAATGTCAAAAAAATCTGAAGGATTACAGCAAATGTTTCAAGGTTATGCGAATCAAGCAAATATTAGCAACACACATGCTTTTTATTTAACAATGCAACGATTGCAACAAATTTCAGGTAAAAAGAACTAGGTTATGGCAAACGGAAATCCTTATATAAAAAATAGGCTTAATAAAATTAGGGAAGAAAACCAAGATGCTTTTGATAGTGGTAACTTTGATCTTTTGTTAGAAAAATATAATGAAGGCGCTAGTGGTAAGTTTTCAGACGTAGCTACACTTGTAAGGTACTACAATTATTATGATCAGCAAGAGCAAGATGATAGTGAAAAAAAAAATCCACTCCTCAACGATCAGCCACAAAACGAAAATTTGGAATCCATTTCAGACTCTGGGGAAGGAGACACTTCATCGGATATATTCGAGGAGAATAAAGATTACCTAAAAGAGATAAGAAATTTTGTTTATGATATTGAGTCAAAAGGTAATTATGACGCATATCAAGGACATTACCTTAAGGGTATGCCACAAGTTGACTTCCAAAACCAAACAATTGATAGCGTTTTAAATTGGCAAAAACAAAACAAAAATAAAGCTATAGGAGCTCTTCAGATAAAGCCTCAAACTTTAAAAAGGATGATGAAGAAGATGAATATTTCTGGAGACGAAATATTTAGCCCAGCATTACAGGATAAAATCTTTGATGAGCTGGTAAAAGAAAGAGGTGGTGAAGAATTCTTAAAAACAGGTGAATACAAAGACTTTGCTCTTGGCATGTCAAAAGAGTGGGCTTCAATTCCCTTAGTAAATCCTCATGACGGCAAGCTCCCTGGACAATCTTATTACGCTGATCAGGGTACAAACAAAGCTAGATCAGATGTAAATGCATGGGTAAAACTTTTGCAAAGAAATGTAAATTTTAGCAACAAGTTTACAGCTAATTATTTTCAAAGAGCTAATAACGAAATGATCAACTCTATATATTCTAACATAACGCCTGATTTTTTAAGAGGTAAAAGTGAAGAACAACTTGAGTTGGATTTAAAAAAACAATTTCTTCATTTAGGTTTTGATGTAAAGCAAGGAGGAGGTGTAGATAGGGACGATCAAGTAATTATATCTCACCCAGACATACCACAACCATTTGTTGTAGATATTGATAGGTTTGAAAAAGGTGGAGTTATGGGGTTTTTTCAAGATCCTAATGAACGTTTTTTAAAAAAAACCGCCGATGATTTAAAAGATTATATAAAGCAAGTAGCTATTAATGTAAATCCAGGAAAAAGATATCAAGCAACATTTGACAGGGATAATGTTGAGGCTTTTGACATGATGAAGCAAGAAATTTTATTAAATCCTGAACAAGTTTCTGGAGCAATAAAAGACATCAGAGAAAAAACTGAATTATTACAAGGAATTCCAGAAACAATTAAGACTGGCGGTTTACCCACTAGAATGGGAGAAGATGCTGGTCAGGATTATATTCCAAATCCTGCCTATGTAAATCTAAAGAACGAAATAAATCTAGCTAAAAATGTTTTAAGTAGACAACAAAATCAGAAAAGGAGACTTACTGTAATGTTAGATAGGCTTCTTGATTCTAAGGGTGGATTAGAGAAAGTATTTCAAGATACATCTTTTGAATCCTTCAAACTTCAACAAGCAATACTCGAAGGTTTTCAATCAGAGGATTTATTATTTGAATATTTAAGGATGCCTTCAATTAAGATTGACGGAAGAAATTCTAGCCTTAACACTTTAAGGGAAATGTTATTAGACGAAGAAACTCGTGAGGCAATATGGAGAGGGGATATAGATGTTTATACTTCTTCTGTTGCGACAGGTAACGCTGCTAATCCAAAAATTACAACTGAAGGGCAAGTGGGATTTGAAGGAACACGATTACAAAAAGGTGCTCAATACATAAGTGAGGAAGCAGCTAAGATGATGAGAAGAAATAGCGAAGGAAAAGGATTTCAAGGAGCGGCAGATTATCAAATGAGAAAATACTTTCCATGGTTTTTTGGAAACGTTCTAAGTGTTGGTTCAGAGATAGGAACTTTTTTATATGATGTTCTTCAGATGCCTTTTGAAGGTGCAAATTATTTAAATAAAGCTATTGGAGCAGAAAATGCAGACAAAGTCGATGATTACTTACGTGGTAAAACCGCTGCTCACTTTGATGGGCCAATGAAGCAACTTAAAGAATTTGCAAGAACAAATCTTTTATCTCAGGTTCCAGAGGAATCAGGAACGTTTTTAGAGTCTGAATCTTTTACTGAAGCAGGGGGAAAGGGAATTTCTGGATTTTTACAAAGCCTACCGTTTATTGCTGCATTTATGGCAAATCCTGAATTAGGAATAGCGGTTGTAGGTTCTTCAACATATGGAAGAACTTTACAGGAAAATGCAGAATATCAATCTTTTGCACAAGAAATAGCTAATAGTGGGGGAGATGTGCCTACAGATTTGGAAAGATACCTACATATGAGTAAAGCATATCAAAGAGGTGTGGCTCTTTCTAAGGGTGGCGCAGAAGCTTTAACAACATATTTATTTACTTACAGGTATTTTAAAAATTTAGCAAAACTTTCTAAACCTGGACAAGATCTTAAAAGTTTTAGAGATGCAGTTAATATAAACAGAGGTCGATTTCTTCCATATCTAAAAGAATATGGTAAATCTCTGAAATTAGAACTTCCAGAAGAAATGCTTATATCTATTGAGAATAATTTTATAGATGAAATGGCTGGATTGAGAGAAGTTTCAACAGATCAATATTTAGATGACGCATACAATGCTGGTGGTCACGCTGCATTTTCATCAGCTGGAATGTCGGTTTTTGGTACACGTTCAAGAAGAAGATATGGAAAGGATTTGGTGCGTTCAACTGTTAAGCGAACAATAGAAAACAGAAACTTTAATCGTGATAAATTAATATTAGAAACTATTGAGTTGCAAGAAACACCTGGTTTTTTAAATAATCCTAGTCTTAAAAAAAGGCATACGGAGAATATGAAAAAAATCGGAGAAATAGAAAATGCAACTAAAGATTTAGTTGACAATGCTCCAGAATCTAAGCTTATTAGATTTGCAGAATTGGATTTAGAAATTGCACAAGTTGTTTTCAATGCAAAAAAATCAAGTATAGATATTAAAGTTGATCAAACAAGAGAAGCGACCGAAATATCAAAGGATGATAAAAGAAATCCACAACTTAAAGGTAATAATACAAGAAGAATTATTGAACTAGATTTAAAAAAATTATTAGGTGAACAAGATGCAATTATTAGAGAAATAGATCCAAAAACTCAGTTTGTGGCATCTATTGATACAAAACAATATTTAGACAACTTTATCGGAGTGGTTGCACCAGGTAGCTCTGATTTTAAAGAATCAGAAGTTGTGTTTCATAATTCAAGAAATATGGATGGAACCTTGTCAGAAGGTGAATTAAAAACAAACACACAAGCAAAAGAAAGTGGAATTGAAACACTGTCTGACACACCAAATCAAGAAGGTGGTTCTGACGGTGTGTTTTTTACTAGTGATCCACAGATTACACAAATGGGTGACACTAATGGACAATTTATTTTTGATAAATCTAAAATTCAACAAAATTTAAAACCAGGTAGAAGCACAAAAGAAAATGAGCAAATATCAGATGGTCCTGTTCCTATTAATAGGCAAAATGGTTTAGTTGGAATTAAACTATTTCATGGTAAAGATATTTCAGATGAGATATTTAGCGAGCCATATATAAAAGGTAAAAAACCAAACTACACAAACGATGAGCAGGTTCAGAAAGCTATAGATTTAGATAAAGAAAATACAGTTGAATATTTTAAAAATAAAGATAGAATATTAAAAAGAGCGCAAGAGTTTGCAGATAAATTTGGAGTGCCTGTCACAATTACACAGCATTCTGGCAACTATCAAGTTCTTTCTGCAGCAGGTCATAAAAGCAATATCCGAGATCAGGTGGTGTATCCCAAAGATTTCACCTCAGAAGATTATGGTAAGGTAGGAATTAAGTTTCCAAATCAAGTCCGAATAGTACCACCAGAAACAGATCAAGATCAAAAATATAGAAACACAGCTGAAAACTTAATAAGATTTAGGGGATTAGCTACAATGCAACTACCCTTATCTGATCAATCAGAGCATGTAAAAAACAATAAATTTGAAAGCTCTCCAGAAACTATACAAGGACTTATTGACTATTTTAATACAACATTAGAAAGTGATTTGAATTCAAAGCAAAAAAAACTAGTGAATGGTATTGTAGAAGAAATTAATAAAGCTAGGTCTTATGAAGATTTTAGAACATTGCCATTAGATAGGTATGCAGCCGAGACTATTTTAATGAGAAATAAAATGGATGAGGTACAGTTATCTATACCTAAAGAAGATATAGGGAAAAAAAGAAAACCACAGTCTAGTTTAGAGAAATTATTTGGCGATGGTCTAACTCAATTTGCTGACTTGAGAATGGTTTTCAGCAATTTATTTAAAAACTCTAATGTTAAAAAAGTATTTTTAACACAAAATAGTATTATTGATACAGGTATAGCTAAAGGTGTGCAAGAGGGAACTAGGGAGAAAGAAAAAATCGGAAGTATTGAACATATAACAACAAAACCAAAAGGAGGAGTCAAAGAATTTCTCTCTAATAAGAATATAGTTGAAAGGGTTTTTTTAGCACATTTAGGGAAGTATGCGATCAGGGGTTTGGAAGGTGAAAGATTAGCTCTTGATAGACAAACACAATTTTTAGAAAAAAAACAAAGATTATCGGAGTGGATAGACGAACAAGCTGAAGATTCTTCTCCTAAAGCACTTAAAGAGAGGCAGAAAAATCTTCGTAAGATTTATGATGATTTTGTTGGTCCAGCTGAATCTTATGCTGATTTAATGTCAAGAGCCCAAAAGTACAATGTAGAGTCTGTAGAATATGTAAAAAATTTATACAAAGCTATAGGCCCACAAGTCCTTGAGGTAATGAGGAATTTTTATGGTCTAGAACCAGCTCAGTTTGGTAATTATTTACCTACACTAACTAAAAATGTTAAAGGGGAAATAGGTATTGAAACAGATATGGATTTATTAAATATCACAAATGGATTCATGAATACACCTGGAAACTTGAAAGAATCAACAGAGCAAACAGGTAAGATAAAAGGAGATTTAGTCTTTGAAAATTATGAACAAATTTTAATTGATCGTTTGACTAGCGCAAAAATGATTGTTGATAATATAAAAAACATTTATGTTTTAAAAGGAATGGTAGAATCAAAGCAGTTTGAAGATTTATTTGACACAGAACAAGAATCAATGGCTCTTGGTAAAGATCAATCTACTAATGATTTCGGCAGAAATAGAGACTTTATTTTAAAAGTTTTAAGACAGAAAGTTGCAAAAATGAATCAAGTGACAACAAATAAAAAACTTCCTGCTAGTCTAAAAACAGGTTTTGCAAGAATAGGACAGTCATTGCTTAAAAATTCATCTGCTCTTAGATTAGGTTCTGGAACCATGAGGCCAAAACAATACTGGTCTGCATCTATGGCCACATTCCCTCTTTTAAAAAGTCGGCAGGCTAGACAGTTTTTAACTAAAAGATTTGCTTTATTTAATGTAGGATTTGGTGTTAGAACAGCTAAAAATAATGCTAATAAACAAACATTATTATCATCTTCATTAACACAAATAAGAACAGGGTTGTCAAAAGCAAGAGGTTTAGACGCGTTAAATGAATTAAAATATGAAAAGCCAGGAACAGCACCAGCAAGATATTTACAAAACGTTTTAGACTTTATGGATAAAGGTGGTGACTTTAGCATTAAGTATTCTCTACAACAAACAGATCAACTCGCAGCATTCGACACATTTTTAGCGTATTATATGGATTATGAAATGCAAAACAATCCTGATACAAAACAAATGACGGATGATGAGTTTTTTGAATATGCCGCAAAAAATATAAACAAAGAAGCCATAGCCTATGCGGATGATATGGTTGGTAGATCACAAACTCAATCTGACTCATGGAACAGCACAGGTATGTATGGTCAAGATAGTAAAGCTACAGGAAAAATTTTAGCTGATATGTTGTTTACATTTGGAAGGTTCCAAAATAATAGAAAGGTTGGTATTGCAAATGATTTATCAATAATATATTCAGATTTTGCAACCAGTGATGATAAAAATGTAGCACAAAATAGACTTTTATCTGCAGCGATTGAGATAGGAGTATTTAAATTTTTGAGCCCAATTATACAAATGGGTATTGCAACTTCTTTAACACCTTATTTTGCACAACTTTTGGGGTATGATGAAGAGCTTGATGTAATGATTGAGAAATATGAAAAAATGTTTGGATCAAGCGGTGCTGATTTTGCAAAAACATTTAAATTTCAATTAGATAATTACCAAAGAAGTCTTGGTAAGGAGTTTACTACTGCTTTAATTGATGGAATGACTCCACTTCCTCTTCCGTCAGCATTAGCAGAACTTGGTTTTGCAGGTTTAAATAGAATAGCAGAATCTAATGGTATTGATCCATTATTTAATGTATACAGCCCAGAAGCCAGAGGTATGTTTGATAACACAATAGATGGGTTTACTGAAGATGGTGTTATGAATAGTATAATGGAGTTTGGAGGCTTATATCAAATGGCTTTGAAAGATGCTGTTGATGTGTCAAATTCACTTTTTTACTCTGGGACTGATAAGTTTCAGCCTTTCATGGCAGGGGGAAAAAGCAGATATGTGAAAGGAAAAGCTGATAAGGCATCAGATATTCTAGCTTTATCAACTATATTGAATTACTTTATTTTTCATTCTGCAGATATAAATACTTTTAATAGAAAACTTAGAGGTGTTATTGAAAGAGATTATTTAAAAACAAAACCATCTGTAAGTCAAGAAATTGAAATGATTAAAAAGCGACAAGAAAGAAAACCAAAACAAAATGTAAAAGGTAATAGACCTTTTGGTTCAGCAGAAAAGTTGTTGAATCAAGTTAAATTGAATCAAGCCATTCAAGAAAACCTATCTAGATAATTTTTTCTTTAATTATTTTAACGACCTCTAAGCAATCTTTTTGATTCCTAGGCATAAAAAGGTCAGCTTTTATGTTTTTATCCATTAGATACCTCTTAAAAAGCTTCCAGCGTATAGGAAAAGCCTCGTTTGGATTACCTTTACATTCTATAATAAATCTAGGAGGCTCCTGAGCATCTAAAAAATCTGGTGTATATTTGATTGGTAATATGTTTTTATTACCTCTATCATGTAAATGTTTTTTAACACGAGTTTTTTCATAGCTCGCATTCTCAAAATTAAAACCATCAACTAATGAAAATGTTTTTCCCTCGTACAAAGTTTTTATTTTGGCTTTCTCTAGTTCTTTGTACATATACAATTCTAGCTTGGAAGCAAATTTATGTTGTTTGTATGATACTTTGGTACTTCTGGTAATCTGTCTGTTTTTTGATTTTCTTCTCCTCATAGTTTTACTCTAAGACGTGCAAGGAAATTTACTCATCTATATCTACTACATACATAAGGTTATTGTAGCCTATGTCTTTGAATAGAAGTTCTGCTTCATTTTCAGTTTTAGCAAAAACACAATCATTTTCCACAACACGCTCAATACCTTTGGTTGTTTTTATTTCTCCTGTACAAGGTACATATTTTTTATAGCTACCTATACTATTCCAGTATAAAATTTCTCGTAGCTCTTGAAAAAATGTAAAAGAATTGAAAAGATAATCCATTGCTTCGTTATCAGAAAGGCCATATATTTCTTTAAGTTTTTTAATTTTACTTGATTTATATAGCTTAAAAAAAACTTCTCTAGGTTTTTTACTCAAAAAAACAAACATGTGATTATTTTCTAGAAGGTGGTAAAAATTATTTTCTTCTAAATAAGTAACTATCAACACCTCTTGCTCTAATGTTGGAACTTCGTTGTAAAATATCTTATGATTGTACATAAAGCTAATTTACAAAAGATACTAAAGCGCTCTATCTATACCATATGAATGACATGCCGAAAAATAAAAAGAAAATCTGGATCATGTGTTGTTCTTCATCTTCCTGTGTATCAACCCAGTCAGGCCATTCATCCATTTCGCTGTTCCAGTAATTAACTCCAACAGTTAATCCATATATGGGAAAGAATACAACTTCAAATCCTAGCATAATTAAAATAAATGTGTGATTCTTGCAATTTGCCCATGCTCTTTAGCATGTACAAAACCTTCAACAGCTTTCGGTACGTGTTGATAACCATTTCTGTGATGCCAGGAATCTGTACCAGAAGGAGATCGTAAAGCTTCGACAGTAACTCCGATAAAATCTTTGGACATCTTATGGTGAATGTGATGTATATAAACATATCTGTTTTTTGCATCCCCCCAATCATTTTTTGCTTCTTGAGCCATTAGTAATGGTAAATCTTGTGCTTTTGCACCATCACCATGAGTCGTACCTATTAAGTTATTAAAATATTTATAATACTTTCGGTGAGCAATACTAACATCAAAAGTTACGTTTTCACAGTTTTTATACCAAGAACTTATTGAATCAGCTAAAAAAAATCCGCTTTGATAATCGTGGTTTGATGGATTAAACACAAAATGAACATCAGCAACTTGCATTAATTGATCAATAACATCAACATATAATCTTTTTGCAAGTAAAAAATTATCATACCACATTCCATCTGTATCTTGCACAGTTCCTGATGTTGTGGTTTTTTTTGGTGTATCAACATGCATTATGTCGTTACCAGCTATGAATAATATTTTATCAATATTAAATCCATTTGTTTTATCTAAAATACCTTGAACGCCATCTTTAACTCTTTGGACTGCAACTTGACTGTTGTACTCTTCTCCTGTTTCGAAACTTCTAGCAAGCTTCCCAATATGCACATCAGCAGGATCAATAACAAGTAAACAAGCATCAGTATAGTTTGGTCTGACAATCGGCTTATAATCGAACGTATGATTTTTAACATCTTCTATATGATCTTTTAACATTTCCTCAAAAGTTGGTCCTGTAGCTGAAGGTTTAAAGTTTATACTCCAATGTTCACCTTTATACCAAGCGTGTCTTACATCGTTTGGATCAATACCAACTGTTTCACATTCCTTTGCTAAAGCAGGATTGTCTTTTTTAATTGCATTTCTGTTCAGCCATGATGATAGTGAACGCCTGAGCTTTTCCACAGGCATATCTAAATTCCATTTCTGGATCATCATCCTTGCAAGCAGAGTTTTATTAGTAAAGCCTGCGTAATAATGATCTAACGCATACTTTTTCTGCTCCTCATTCATTGTTGTCATGCAAGTGTCTTCTTAATTCTTGTAGCTTATAAATAAGCTTATTTATTTTATTTTTTGCAACATCATGCTGTTGATCCATAACTGTTTCAAAAATCTCATCCATCAATGGATTGAGTTCTTTTGAAAAATAATTATTTATGAATCCAGCAGCTTTCATTTATATTGTTAAATCTTTCTCCATCATATGTGCTTCTAAAGTATAACCATCTGTTGGGCTTACTTGCATAATAGCACGATATATCCTACGGCTTCTTTTTTTTGTTTCCGAAACTTCTTTTTTTGTTGAATCTAAACCGAGTTCCATATACATTTCGTGATCCATTTTTAATAATGCATCAACTTTTCTTTTTACATTCCAGGTCTTATAACCTAAAATTTTTCTTATTTTTTCATCTATAATATCATCCATTTTCTAAAATTTTATTTAAATCTGGTTTGAAATAATTTTTACCTTTTAAAACTTTACCATCGTCTCGACGCAAAACCTTACCATTTTCTAACTTACTCATATTAGAATCGTGTACTTCTTGAAAAAGTTTGTCAAAAACATTTTGAAGTCCATGAGCTAAAACAATACCTGATAAAATGTATTGCATGTCTATGACAGCATCAGCTATGTCTACAATGTCAGATTTTTCACATGCCTCTATATACTCAGAAAGTTCTTCTTTCATAAGTTTGGCTTTTAGTGACCAATCCTCTTCCTGAAGAACTTCTGGTGTCTTTTTGGTTATTACACCAAACGACTTATTGAATTGTTTTACCAATTCTATGGGGCTTTTAAATTCCATTTATGACGAATTCTTTGAATCATACGGTCTTAAGTTACGAATTTTTATTCAATCTCGAAAATATAGTATCATACAGGACCCAGATTGCATTAGAAGCTTCTACCTGTGTGTTGTAAAAAATCTTGCCTTTTTTAATTTTACCCTTGTAATCTAATTCAACTACACAGCCATCTCCTTGGGGCACAATGTAAGCTCTTATGTCATTTTCAAAACAATAAGATGCTGCTTTGTACATCCTGTCTGTTGGTGACCAATATTTTGCAGCTTTAGAAGGGCGTTTCTTCGATTTCATCTAATTCTTTTTCTATTAAAAGTGTTTGATTTATCTTGTTTCGTTTGTTTTTTAACCAATTTGAGTTGTCCCATTGTGGCGAATCTCCTTTGATACTATCATATCTACCATTGTTTACATTCCAAACAAAATTACATGTTGCATCATTGGTTCCAAGATTTGCAAACTTTACTTTTAAAACCTTTATGGTTACAGAATTATTTTGCAACCCATCATCTGTTCTGTCTCTATGAACAAGTATTCCGTGAGGGCTCATGTCATAGAATTCACCACCGCCTTTAACATCATAAAAGGTTGGGGGTTGTAATTTTCCATCAACTTTCTCAGGTTTTGTTGGGTGTGCTACAAGTATGACAAGAACATCGTGTTTTTTACAGAAACTGTCAATTTTGTTTAAATATTCGTTTGTGTAGTCATTTATAGATAAATTTTTGCCATCTTTAAATCTTACCTTGTTGTATGG
>MDSW01130750.1_pt1 | contig 11653 bp, 11 predicted proteins | sample 811171 | NCBI WGS metagenome assembly MDSW01 (sample SAMN05326641, study PRJNA326480) | marine metagenome | isolation source: seawater | place: Atlantic Ocean: North West | collected 2012
ATACGGCGCAACAAAACTAGCCTCAGATAAATTATTTATTTCTGCAAATAATTTAGTAGGAAAAAAAGATATCAAGTTTTCAGTTGTTAGATACGGGAACGTTATGGGCAGCAGAGGCTCGGTAATTCCATACTTTTTAGAATGTAGAAAAAAGGGAGTAATACCAATTACAGATAAAAAAATGACAAGATTTAATATTACTTTAGACGAAGGGGTTCAATTTGTTATTAATTGTTTTTCAATGATGTTAGGTGGAGAATTATTTGTACCAAAAATACCGTCATTTAGAATAATGGATTTAGCCAAAGCAGTAGCCCCGGGCATAAAAACAAAAGTTGTTGGAATAAGACCTGGAGAAAAAATTCATGAAGAAATGATTACTAATTCAGATTCTTTACATACTTTGGAGTTTAAGAAACATTTTACAATTGTCCCAAATACTAAATTTACCTCTTTGAGAAAAGATCAACTTATGAAAATATTAAAATCTAAAGGTGGTAAATTAAGAAAAAAAGAATTTAGTTATAGCAGTGACTCCAATACAAAATTTCTTTCTGTGAGTGAACTTAGAGACCTTATCCAAAAATTAAAATAAAAAAATTTAAAATTTAATGATCCGTTACGGAAAACATTTCATTGATAGCAAAGATAGAAAAGCTGTAATTGATGTTTTAAAAAGCAATTGGTTGACACAAGGACCTCTGGTAGACAGTTTTGAAAGCAGTCTGAAAAAGTTTTTTAAATCGAAATATTGTTGTGTTGTTTCAAATGGTACTGCGGCATTACATCTTGCAGGAATGGCATTAGGCTGGAAAAAAAATGATGTAATTTTATTTTCTCCAATAAGCTTTGTTTCTGCCTCAAATGTTGCAATACATTTAGGGGCAAGACCAGATTTTGTAGATATAAATAAAAAAACTTACAATATAGATACTGAAAAGCTCAAAAAAAAAATAAAGGTTTACAAATTAAAAAATAAAAAAATTAAAGCAATCGTAGCAACTGACTATGCTGGCAATCCTTGTAATTGGAGTGAATTAAGAAAAATATCAAGGGATTTCAAAATACAATTAGTAAATGATAACTGCCATGCTCTAGGTGCAGTTTATAAAAAAGATAATTGTTATTCATTAAAATATGCCGATGTGGTTACACAAAGTTTTCATCCGGTTAAAAATATTACTACAGCTGAAGGTGGAGCTGTTCTAACAAACAATAAAACAATTTATAATCAGGTTAAAATTTTGAGAACCCACGGAATTATTAAAAAAAATCACCCATGGTTTTATGAGATGAAATTTTTGGGTTTAAATTACAGACTTTCAGATATTCAATGTGCACTTGGTATTAGCCAACTTAAAAAAATCAAAAAGTTTATAAAAAGAAGAAATGAAATTGCTAAAGTTTATAATAGATTTTTTTCAGATAATTTATTTATCAAAACTCCAAATATTAGTGAAAGTAATAGGCATGCTTATCATTTATATCCATTACTAATTGACTTTAAGAAAATAAAATTAAACAAGTTACAATTTTTCAAAGAGTTAAAAAAAAAAAATATTTTTCTTCAGGTTCATTATATACCAATACATCTACAACCTTATTACAAAAAAAAATTCAAGTTTAAAAAAGGTGATTTTCCAAACGCAGAAAATTTTTACGAACAGGAAGTCTCTATACCTATGTTTTATGATTTAAAAAAAAAGCAGCAATATAAAGTTATCAAAAATATTTTAAAACTTATCAATCAATGAATATCGCTGTAATCCCCGCAAGATCTGGTAGTAAAAGAATAAAAAATAAGAACATAAAAAGTTTCCGTAAAAAACCAATAATTTATTGGTCTATAAGAGCTGCCAGAAAATCTAAAATTTTCAAAAAAATATATGTCTCAACAGATAGTAAAAAAATAGCAAATGTTGCGAAAAGGTTTGGTGCAGAAGTTCCTTTTCTTAGATCAAGAAAATTATCGAATGATAAAGCCGGAACATCAGCAGTCATCAGAGATTTTATTAATAGAATAAATAATAAAATTAAATTTAAAAATATCTGCTGTATATATCCGGCTGCACCTTTCGTTAAATCTTCTGATATTAAAAAAGGCTATAATATTCTTAAAAATAAAAAATATAACTATGTTTTTAGTGCAACAAAATACAGCTCCAATTTTCACAGAGCTTTTATAATAAAAAAAAAAAATCAAATGAAGATGCTGGTAAAAAAAAATTATAAAAAAAGAACCCAAGATTTACCCCATGTTTATTTAGATGCTGCACAGTTTTATTGGGCTAAAAAAAAGACATGGTTAAAGAAAAAAAAAGTTTTTAATAAAAATTCTACAGTTATTGAAATTCCAAAAGAAAGATCTTGTGATATTGACACATTGGAAGATTGGAAACATGCGGAAAAGCTATCTTATCTTCATAGGTAATTAATAAAGAGATGTTTAAAAAAAGAAAATCAGTTTTAGTTGTAGCTGCCCATCCAGATGATGAAGTTCTTGGTTGTGGCGGAACAATTGCGAAACTATCTAAAAGAGGTTTTAAAGTAAATGTGATATTTATTTCTGATGGCGTCAGTTCAAGAAGTATGACTAAAAAAAAATATCTCATCCAACTGAGAAATAGGCAGAAGTCATGTTTAAGAGCATGTAAAATATTAGGTTTAACTAAGCCTATTTTTTATAACCTACCTGATAATGCATTAGATTCCGTTCCTCTATTGAATATAGTTAAAATAATAGAAAAGCATATTTCTAAAATTAAGCCTGAAATTATTTTCACTCATTTTTATAACGATTTAAATATAGATCACCAAATTGTAAATAAAGCAGTAATAACCAGTTGTAGACCTCAAAGAAAAACTTCTGTCAAAACATTATTATTCTTCGAAATTCCCTCAAGCACAGAGTGGCAAGTATCAAAAAGCAAAAATATTTTTAATCCAAACTGGTTTGAAGATATAGATGCAGAATTAAATTTAAAAATTAAAGCTTTAAAAGCATATAAAAATGAATTAAGAAACTGGCCACATCCTAGATCTATAAAAGGTGTAAAAGCTTTAGCAACTTGGAGAGGTGCAAGTGCCGGTTTTGGTGCAGCAGAAGCTTTTATTCTTGGAAGGAAAATTTGAAAGGAAAAAAATGAAAAAAAAGATACTTATAATGGGTTTACCTGGGGCTGGCAAAACGACACTAGCATCAAAGTTAGTACCACTTATTAAAGCAAAGTGGTTGAACGCTGATGAAGTAAGAAAACAAGCAAATGACTGGGATTTTTCAGATGAAGGAAGGAAAAGACAAGCGAAAAGAATGTCCGAATTTGCCGAAAAATTTAAAAATGAGGGCAATCATGTGGTAGCAGACTTTGTTTGTCCCACACCTAAGGCTAGAGAATTATTTAATGCAGACTATATAATTTGGGTCGACACCATTGAAGAGGGGCGTTTTGAGGATACAAATAAAATTTTTGTAAAACCAGAAAAATTTGATTTTCATGTTACTTCTAAGAATGCTGAGGTCTGGAGTTTAAAAATTGCTGATAAACTTGTTGAATATAAATGGGACAACAAAAAACCTACCGCCCAAATGCTTGGAAGATGGCAACCATGGCATGATGGACATCAAGCTTTATTTGAAGAAATTATAAAAAAGACTGGGCAAGTGAATATTATGGTTAGAGATGTTCAGGGTGTAGGCGACAATCCTTTTAATTTCGAAACTGTAAAAAAAAATATCGAGAATGCTTTAGAAGATTTTAAAAATAGGTTTAAGGTCACTCTAGTTCCTAACATTACAAATATATGTTATGGACGTGGAGTAGGATATAAAATAGAAGAAATTATTCTTCCTGAAAAGATTCAAAAAATTTCTGCTACAAAAATTAGATCTAAAATGAGAGCAGAAGGTAAATTAAAATAAAAATTAAACCCAAAGAAATAATGAAGAATACAGAAGTTGAGATCACAAATATTCTTGGCGTGGGGAAAAACGGCACGACACTTTTCGGGTCTTTGTTAGACAATCATTCTGAAGTTGCAACATTTCCGTTTGAAATGAAATTTGTAGAGCATTATTTCAATCGTATTAATGAAAAAAATTTTGCAAATATGTCAGACTTTTTTTTAAACAAAAGTAAAATTAGTCTACTAAACAACAAAAGCATTAAAACAAATCCTATGGCAAGAATAGTAATCGGGAATCTTTATGCACCAAATTTCAATGTAAATGAATTTAAACAGTTAGTTGAAAAAAAAATTAACTCATCTTTAAGAACAGAAGTTGATTTCAAAAAATTTATTGTTTTATTTCATCAATGCTTAAATATTTTTTTAAAAAAAGAAATAGGTGAAAAAATTGTAATTCAGGATGGAGTTTTTGGATTAAGATATATTGAGGAGCAAAAAAAACTTTTTAAAAAAATAAAATTTATTGTAGTTGTAAGAAACCCCTTAGACGTTTATGTTTCATTAAAAAAAATAACTCATAATTTCAAAACATTTAGAAGAAATATTCACGATTTAACTATAGCAGAAAATTTAAATACAAGTCAGGAAAACTTAAATTATAAAATATTAAACAAGGTCTTTGAAAAATATAGTAATGATAAAGATTTTTTATTTTTAAGATATGAAGATCTTGTAAACAGCCCCAAGGAAGTGATGACAAAAACTGCCAACTTTCTTAATATAACTTTTGATAATAGCTTACTAGAGCCCACAATTTTTGGAAAACCTTGGCTTGGTAATTCTACTAGCGTTAAAGAGAAAAAGGGAATTGATAACAAAGAAGTAGATAAATACAAGAACTTTTTAAATTCTGATGAAATTAATTATATTACTTACTTTAATCAAAAGTTTTTTAAAAATTTTAATTATTCGAAACATATAAAAAAATTCAAATTTTTTAATGTATTTTTTTTAATATTTAAAATTTATATTCAAAATATTAAAGATATAAAATCTTGTATCAAAAAAGATAAAATTTTTTTTATTAAATATTTATATTTTGTATTAATTTTAAATAATAAATTTTTGATTAAAAGTTTAAAATCTTCTCTCTAAAATGAAATTATTAAGAGAATTTAATATTGAAAGAAAAAAAGTTTCCAGAGAAGGAAGTGCATATATAATTGCTGAAATTGGTGTAAATCATAATGGATCAGAATCTAATTGTAAAAAACTTTTATATGCAGCCTGGAAATCAGGAGCAGATGCAGCAAAATTGCAAATAGCCAATCCACAATTGAGCTATGGTAGAAATCATCCTTCTTTTAAAGAGTTTAAAAATAAATTTTTAAGTGATCAAAGTTTAAAAAAATTACAAAAATACTCCAAGTCATTAGGAATTTCATTATTTGCTACTCCTGGAGATTTTGAAAGCTTGGAGAGAATTTGCAAAATAAAAATGCCAGCGATTAAAATATCTTCTGGTTTATTAACAAATTTACCATTGATTATGGAAGCATCAAAAAAAAATGTTCCAATAATTTTGTCAACCGGAATGTCATATTTTAAGGAAATCTTAGAGGCAGTTAATATCTCAAAAAAATATCAAAATAAAATTATAATATTAAAATGTACTTCTATTTATCCAGCACCTGCGGAAACTTTAAATTTAAAAGGTATATCCACTTTAAAAAAGAGATTTAATATTCCAATAGGTTATTCAGATCATTGTTTGGGAATCGATTCAGCGGTTAATGCAGTTGCATTAGGTGCAACGATTATAGAAAAACATTTTACTTTGAATAAATCATTAAAAGGAGCAGATCATAAAATTTCCTTAGAACCAACTGAATTTAAAGAGATGGTAAAAAAAATAAGATTAATTGAACAAATGAGAGGAAAATCAAATATAGCTCCAACAAAAATTGAAGAAAAAAATAGAAAAAGAAGTTACAGAAAAATAGTTACATTTAAAAAAATATTGATAGGAGAAAAATTTAGTAAAAAAAATATCGTTTTCAAAAGAATGGTCTCATCAAAACAAGGTTTTAAGCCAGAGTATTTTTTTAAAATAAACGGAAAAAAAGCAAAAAAAAATTTTTCTTCAGATCATATTTTAACGTTTAACGATTTAAAATGAAAAAAAAATTAAATATTTTGTTAACCTGTGTTGGTGGACATTTTAATTACGATTTATTTTTAGCATTAAGTTCAATAAAAAAAATTAAACTTAATATTTATGGTACTGATATTAATAAAAATGCTAGAGCCAAGTTTCTCAAAAATTTTTTTATTGTACCTGAAACAAAGAAAAAAAAGGAATACCTTAAAAAAATTTTAAGTATATGTAGTAAGAAAAATATCAATATTATTTTACCTGGATCAGAGGCTGAAACTATTCTTTTTTCAGAAAATAAAAAACTTTTTTTTAAAAAAAATATAAAAATTCCCGTAAGTGATTTTCAAATTATTTCAAGGATTGTTGATAAAAGTGCAATGTTAAATTACTTAGAAAAAAAAAATATTAATATAGGGAAGTGGTCAATTTTAAACTCTAACAAGGAGATGAATAATATTGCTAAAATTATGGGTTATCCAAAAAAGAAAATTGTTCTTAAACCTTCAATAGGTTCTGGTTCGAGAGGTGTAATAATTTTAGATTCAAAAATTAAAAAATTTAAATACTTACTCACTAATAGGTTTTGTGGTACTGGCAATATTTCTTGTGTAATAAAAGAGATTAAAAAATTCAAAATTAACTTAAAGAAATATATTTGTATGCCACATTATAGTGGAGATGTATATGATCTAGACTGTTTTGCTATAAATGGAAAACCTATAACTGTTATTCCAAGACTAAGGGTTTATGAAAATCCTTTATCACCAACAAATCAGGGATGTATAATTAAAAAAAATCTTAAAGTAATTAACTATACCAAAAAAATTATACGAGCCCTGAATTTAAACGGCCCTTGTGACTTTGACATTGTTTTAGATAGAGATAGAAAACCAAAACTTTTAGATAGCTCAAATCGAATGAGCGGTTCTGTCGGGGCTTCTTTTGTGGGCGACTTAAATTTACCAGAGCAAATTGTTAGACATCTAAGTGGATTAAGATTAAATAAAATTAAAATTAATAAAGAGAAACATATGTTTCCTGTAAATAAATTTATTAAATTATAAAATGAAAAAAATTTTACTAATTGGTTGTGGGGCAGAAATTGGGTCTATGCTTTTAAATTTAAACAATCCAAAAAAAGATAAGTTTAAAATTGATACTGTTATAACTAATAAAATAACTTCTATCTCAAAAGACAACAAAGAGGATTTACAATCAATTTATTCAAGGTTGGTGATAGCAGAACCAAGGTTGGTAAATTTAGTAAAATTAAATTATAAAGATAATTCTATTACTCTAAATAAAAATAAAATAAAGTTCATTTTTTCAAATATTCATAAATTTAATTTTAAAAAATTCAAAAAGAAATTTTATGCGACTATCGTAGCTACATCAAAGAAAGACATTTCAAACAAAATATTAATGAAAAATTTTTTAAAATGTTCAAATTATGTATTTGGTGTAGCAGAGTCGAAAACTTTACCTTCTATTTATCCTAACTTAATAGGTATAAATCTTAAGCATTTTCAAAAAAAACCAAAAAATATAAATTCAAGTAAAAATAAAATATTTGCTCTTGGTTCTTGCCAATCCAATGGATGGCAAGCTCAGCTCAGAGCTCTTTTTGAAGTTCTTAATAAGTTAAATTTAAACAATATAAAAGTTCTTGGTACCGAGTTAGATATTGTTCATCCCGATACACCTCAAGGAAGACTTGGAACAAAAAGCATTAAACCCAGAGAACAAGACGCTAGAAATAATTTACGTCCAAGCTTTTCACAAGCGAACATCTCAATGAAGAAAATATTTCCTTTAGCTCACACAATAAACACTATTTCTCTGAGAACACTTACATCACCCCCCGGCTATCAAATATCAAGATTTTATTTACAAGTTGATGAAAAAAAATCATTTAAGAATTTAAAGGAAATTTTTGTAAGTGAGATGAAAAAATTTTCTAAAAAAAATCCATATGTTTTTCAAATATCTGAAACATCATTAGGCAGTAAAGCTTTTGAGATGACAGAAACTGGAGCTGTAATTTTAATAGATAAAGAGTATTTTAAAATTTTAAAAAATCCTTTTAGATTTAGTATTACTAAAACTAATAATACTTTTTATGAAATAATTATGCAGTCTTACGTTCATAATACTCGTGGATATTGCAGAAGTGTTATAGAAACTATTAAAAATATTTCTCTCAAAAAGAAAACATTTTATTGGAATTAGTTTCTTATTAAATAATGAAAATTTTAGTCACAGGTTGCGCCGGTTTCATTGGTTTCCATTTAACTCAAAAACTTATTAAAGATAAAAACAAAGTGTTTGGAGTTGATAACCTTAATAATTATTACGACAGAAGATTAAAAATTAATAGATTAGATATTTTGAAAAAAAATAAAAATTTTAATTTTAAAAATATTGATATTTCTAATTTTAGAAGTTTAAAATCAGTTTTTAAAAATAACAGATTTGATCAGGTAATAAATCTAGCTGCATATGCAGGAGTTGAATATTCTTTAAAACATCCGGAGAAATATATTTATACTAATGAACTAGGTTTTTTTTTCTTACTTGAATTAGTAAAAAAATATAAAATTCCAAAACTTTTATTTGCATCTTCTTCTTCAATTTATGGTTTGAACAAACTACCTTTTGATGAGAGGCAATTTACTGATAAGCCTATTTCATTATATGGGGCAACAAAAAAGAACAATGAGATTTTAGCCCACTACTATTCGAAACAATTTAAAATCGATATTTTAGGTATTAGATTTTTTACTGTCTACGGACCTTTTGGACGACCAGACCTGAGTATATTTAAATTTTGTAAACAAATATTAAAAAATAAAACTCTCAAACTTTATAATAAAGGAAACAATTTTAGGGATTTTACATATATTGATGATTTAATATCAAACCTAACTGGCCTGATTTATTTAAAAAAAAAGAACATATCTTATAAAATTATAAATATATCCTCGGGAAAAAAAATTAAAATATTAAATTTAGTTAGAATATTAGAAAAAAACTTAAACAAAAAAGCTAAAATTAAAATGGAAAAAAAAATTCCTACCGATATACCTGCATCTCTTTCTTATTCACGTGAGTTAAAAAAACTACTTAAAGTTAAAACACCAACAACCTTTGATGACGGAATAAGGAAATTCGTTAATTGGTATAAATCTTACTATAATGTTTAAAAATTATAAAATTTGTATAGTTGGTCTTGGATATGTAGGACTTCCTCTCGCTATATCATTATCTAAATATTTTCAGGTTGTGGGGTATGACAAAGATCATTCAAGAATCTCCCAACTTAGGAGAGGAAATGATATGACCAAAGAAATAAATAATAAATTTCTAAAAAAATCTAAAATCTTTTTTACAAATACTGAAAAAAATATAAAAGCATGTAATATATATATTGTTACCGTACCAACACCAGTGGATAAAAAAAATAAACCGGAGTTATCCAGCATTATTAAAGCTACAAAAACTGTTGCAAGACATATTGGTAAAAATAACCTTATTATTTATGAATCAACTGTTTATCCTGGATGTACTGATGAAATTCTTATACCACTTATACAAAAAGACACAGGATTAAAATTAAATAAAGATTTTTATGTTGGTTATTCTCCCGAAAGAATAGACCCTGGTCTTTCAAAATATAAATTAGTAAATCAAACTAAAGTTATTAGTGGCTCAAATAAAAAAGCATGTGAAATTCTTCATTATATTTATGGAAAAATTATAAAAAAAAAATTGCATGAAACAAAAAATATTAAGATTGCTGAAGCAGCAAAAATTATTGAAAATACGCAGAGGGATATCAATATAGCTTTCGTAAATGAGCTTTCTATGCTTTTTCATAAATTGAATATAAATACAAAAGAGGTACTTTCAGCCGCAAATACAAAATGGAATTTTTTAAATTTTGTTCCTGGACTAGTAGGAGGTCACTGTATAGGTGTTGACCCGTATTATTTAAAGTATAAAGCGATTAAAAGTGGCTTGAAACCCAATATGATTTCATCTGGCAGAAAAGTTAACGACTCTATTCCAAAATTTATATTTAAAGAAACATCCAAGATATTAAAATCTAAAAGAAAAAAACTATACGGAAATAAGATTTTATTTTTAGGAATTACTTTTAAAGAAAATTGTAATGATTTTCGAAATTCCAAAGCTTTAGATCTATTTAAATTTTTCAAATATAAGAATAAGATAATAGATGTATATGACCCAGTGGTTAACAAAGAATCTTTATATGATATGCATAAAATAAAAACATCAAAGAAATTAAGAAAAAAATTTTACGATTTAATTGTTGTTTCTGTTCCTCATAAAAAAATTAAAAAATTCTCAATAAAATTCTTGAGATCTTTATGCAAAGAAAATTCAGTTATAATAGACATTAAGTCGTTATACCCAAAAAAATTGGTGGAATGGCAGCTTTAAAAAATATTTGGAAAGGTAAGAATGGGCCTTTGTTGATTGCTGAAATTGGAGGCAATCATGAGGGAGATTTTAATTATGCAAAAAAATTAGTGAGACTTGCTATAAATACTGGAGTAGATGTTGTTAAGCTTCAACTATATACAGGCTCAGGATTGGTAAATTCAAACCTTTCAGAAGATAGGCACAAACATTTTAAAAAATTTGAACTTAATAAGAATGAACACATTTATCTTGCAAAAATGTGTAAAGCAGCGAATGTAAAATATTTAGCATCTGTATGGGACCTAGAGATGTTAAATTGGATAGATAAGTATTTAGATTTTTACAAAATAGGTTCTGGCGATTTAACTGCATATCCAATAATAAAAGAATTTTCAAAAAGAAAAAAACCTATTGTAATTTCAACTGGACTCTCAAATATGAACGAAGTTCTTAAAACAGTGGAATTTTTGCAGAAACAAAGTTCCTTTTATCGGAAAAAAGAAAATTTGGCATTATTACAATGTACATCTTCTTATCCTACACCCGACAGAGAGCTTAATTTAAGTGTCATCGAAAGCTTAAAAGAAAAGACAGGTTTAACTGTAGGATATTCAGATCACTCCATCGGACATTTGGCCCTAAGAGTTGCATATATATCTGGAGCACAAGTTATGGAATTTCATTTTACTGATACAAGAGCTGGAAAAAAATTTAGAGATCATAAAATATCCTTAACCTCAAAAGAAGTAAAACTATTAATAAAAGATTTAAAAAAAACTAGTATTATTTTAGGAAATAAAGAAAAAAAACTTACAGTTTCAGAAATAAAAAGCAAAAATGTTAAAACATTTAGAAGGGCAATTTTTCCCAAGCATCAAATAAAAAGAGGTCAAATAATAAGAAAAAATGATTTAGTCTGCTTGAGACCCAATGTTGGTATAGATGCAAGAGATTTTTATGATATAATTGGAAAAAAATCAAAAATTAATACTAAGCCACTACAAAAATTAAATAAAAAATTTTTTAAATAAATATAAATTATGCTAACAAAAAATCTTAGTGAAGATATAAGACTTTTGGCCATTCAAAATTTAAAAGGTGGAGAAAAAGAAAAAGTTATTTGGATGGTTTCAAATATGAAAA
>MDSW01142854.1_pt1 | contig 11652 bp, 4 predicted proteins | sample 811171 | NCBI WGS metagenome assembly MDSW01 (sample SAMN05326641, study PRJNA326480) | marine metagenome | isolation source: seawater | place: Atlantic Ocean: North West | collected 2012
CGACTTTGATCCGCAGTCGAATTATTACAAGGTTTTATTTAAACCTGGTTTCCCAGTTCAAGCAAGAGAACTGACTGGTCTGCAGTCTATTCTGCAAAACCAAGTTGAACAAATGGGTAACCATTTCTTCAAAGAAGGTGCGAAGGTTATTCCTGGCGATCTGACTTATATTAAGGATTATTATGGTATTCAAATTGAACCAGAATTCTTAGGTATTCCTGTTGGTATCTACCTGGACCAAATTCTCAATACAACAATTACTGGTGCTACTTCTGGTGTCACCGCAAAAGTCGTAAAATATATTACAAACGAAGAATCGGAAAGAGGTGTATATACTCTTTATTTAAACTATGAGAACTCCGCAACTTCTGACGAAGAGGTTAGCACTTTCTTAAGCGGAGAAATTTTATTAACAAGTAAGAATATTACATATGCATCAACCTTTATCTCAGCAGGTGAAGGTTTTGCTACTACTATCCCATCAAATGCACCTATCGTTGGTTCATCATTCAATATCTCTGATGGTGTATATTTCTTAAGAGGACATTTTGTCAACGTAAATGCTGAGACTCTTATTCTTGATCAGTATAGTAATACTCCTTCCTACAGGGTTGGTTTGGATGTTATTGAAGAAATTGTATCTTCAGATATTGATCCAAATCTCGCAGATAACGCTCAAGGTTTCAATAATTACACTGCTCCTGGTGCAGATAGATTAAAAATTGGTACATATCTTGCTAAGAAACCACTAGACAATTTTGAAGATGCAAACTTTGTTCAGTTATCTGAAGTTAAGGACGGTGTACTTAGACTTGTAAATACAAATACTGACTATAACTTTATTGGTGATGAGTTTGCAAGAAGAACTTTCGATGAGTCAGGACATTATTACGTAAAAGCTTTCAGAACATCTGTTAGAAATAGTCTTAACGATAACGAAGGAAACAGAGGTATATTTGAAGAGGGTCAAACCACCGATTATGGTCAAACACCAAGTGACAATATCGGTATCTACAAGATCAATCCAGGTAAAGCTTATGTAAAGGGATATGAGGTAGAGACAATTGCACCAACACTGATTGACTTCTTCAAGCCAAGAACAAAGAAGACTATCAAAAATCAGGCTGTAAACTTTGGTTTTGGACCAACCCTTTCATGCAATAGAGTTCATAATTCTCCAAGTATCGGTATTAACACAACTGGAATTATAAGCTTAAGAAATAGAAGAGTTGGTGCCAATAACTCTCCTGCAGGAAAAGAAATTGGTATTGCTAGAGTATATGACTTCGCTCTTGAGTCTGGTTCTTATGACTCAAGTATTCCTAATATCAACGAATGGGACCTCTCATTGTTTGACGTTCAAACATATTCTGATATTTCAGTAAACGAACCTGTCACACTTACAACATCGACTCACATCAAAGGTGAGTCGAGTGGTGCTACAGGATTCCTCAAGTACAATGTATCTGCAGGAACGGCACTGACTGCTTATGGTGTCAATGGAAACTTCCACAGAGGTGAGAGACTTCTTTTCAATGGAGTCTTGAATGATTCTAGGTTCGTAACAGATGATACTAATTATTCAATATCTGACGTAAAGTCTGTTCATAGTGCTCCAGGTGGCTTCGTTTCTGCTGGTGGTACATTTTGTGCAGACCTTGTTCAAGATTCTGTTCGTAATTTTGGTTCTGCAAATGTGGCAGCAGCAAGTGGTTCTCAGTCAAAAGTTTCTATCCCTGCTGACGCTGGATTTACTTTTGTTGGTATTGTCACCGTTGGTAATTTAGTCAGTTATTCAAGAGATTCACTCGACATTCAAAGTATTGGTGAAGTTGTTAGTGTTGCAACAACTAATTTTGACATAAGAGCTGTTCAAACTGTAAATGGTGTATGTAATGGTGCTCTTCCAACATCATCAGAGACTGTTCAAAACTTAAAATTAATTACAACTAAAGCCACAGGTGGTCCTGGGTCTGGAAATATTGCTGGTAATGAAGCGTTATATAGCACGTTACCTAAACTTAACATTAGTGATGTAAGTCTTGTTAATTCCGATATTGTAATTAGGAGACAATATACAACCAGTATCACAAATAATTCCACTCCAGCTATTAATGCAGAAGATAATGAAGTATTTTTACCATTTGACGAAGAAAGATATAGTCTCACAAGATCAGATGGTTCGACTGAAATTTTAACAGAGGATAGAATTTCTCTGACAAATGGATCAACGACTTTGACCATTAATGGTCTCGGTGGTGCTGATACTAATTCACGATTGATTACCACTCTCAGAAAGACTAACCTTAAATCAAAAGTTAAAACAAGAAGTATTGCAAAAGATCTTGTTATTAGTAAGTCAAGAGATTCTGCATCTGGTATTGGTTCTACAACCTTAAATGATGGTCTTGTATATGGAGACTATCCATATGGAACTAGGGTTCAGGATGAAGTAATTTCACTGAACGTCCCAGATGTATATAAGATCTACGGTATTTTTGAATCCGAAGATAACAATGATCCAGTTGCTCCTAATATGACTTTAGGACAACTTGATGGAGAAACTTCGACCACTAATGATCTGATTATAGGTGAAACTTTAATCGGTCAGACAAGTGGTGCAAAGGCAATTTTATTATCAAAAATTGATGATACACAGGTTGTTTTTACTTACTTAAACAGTACAAACTTTGCTAACAATGAAGTTATCAAATTCAAAACTTCAAATGTAAATGGTGTTTCGTCTGGTGTAAGGGCTGGTTCGAAGGAAATAACTGCAGACTTTAAATTTGATAATGGTCAAAGACAATCGATTTATGACTATTCTCGTATATTGAGAAAGTCTGAGGTACCAGTACCTGCAAGAAAGATCAGAGTTTATTTTGCAGCTGCAGGATATCAAGATTCTGATGATGGTGACATCACCACAATCAATTCTTACGAAGGATTTAATTACGCTAAGGATATTGGTGTAATTGGAAATTCTAGAGTCTCTGATATTATTGATGCAAGACCAAGAGTTACTGAATATTCAATCGCAGAAGGGGCAAACTCTCCGTTCGAATTTAGTGGTAGAAATTTTGAAGATGGTCAAAGTGGTAGAACACATAGTTCATCTCACATCTTGGCGTCTGATGAATCTATGACTCTTGATTACTCCTATTTCTTAGGAAGAATCGATAGATTGTACGTAGATACCACTGGTCGAATTGGTGTAGCTCAAGGTGCACCAGACGATAATCCAAAGGCACCTGATCCAATTAGCAATTGTATGAATATTGCTACGGTGTACCTCCCAGCATATCTTTATAATACTTCTGACGCTCAAGTATCATTTATTGATCATAAGAGATATCAGATGAGTGATATTGCTAAACTTGAGCAAAGAATTGCAAGTCTTGAATATTATACATCACTGAGTTTAATGGAGACTCAGACTCTCAACCTGTTTGTCAGTGATGCTAATGGACTTAATAGATTTAAGTCTGGAATATTTGTAGATAACTTCTCTTCCCTTGCACCTCAAGATACAACAATTGGTATCAGAAATGCTATTGATAGAAAAAATGGTATCTTGAGACCATCTCACTACACCACTGCACTTAATCTTCAACTTGCTACTAATGCAATTAGTGGTGTTGGAACAACCTCTAACACAAGCCAAGATGCTGAATTCGCAGATCCTGTAGGTGTAAATGTAAGAAGAACTGGTCAAATGGTAACACTTGACTATTCTGAAGTCGAGTGGTTGAATCAACCATTTGCAACAAGAGTTGAAAACGTTACTCCATATCTGGTACAATTCTGGCAAGGAAATATTGAATTGATCCCAGATGTTGATGTCTGGATTGACACCAATCTGTTGGAAGTCAATAGTGTTATGATGGAAGGTTCCTTCCAAGGAATTGCAGAAGCACTTGGTGCTGAAATCACCACAAATGCAGATGGTCAGAGTGTAGGTGTTACTCCAATCATTTGGAACTCCTGGGAAACGACTGGTGTCAACTTGGATATATCCTTGGATAACCAAGTCAATCAGAGCACCTCAACATCTCAGAACACAGTTTCTTCAAATGCTTCTACCAACTTTGGTGATGGTGGTAGTGCAAGTGTTGGTATTGATATTGGTCAAACAACCACAACGACAACTACAACAAATAATATTACTGCAACATCATCAATCTCCCTCAATCAACAACAAACTGGTGTTCAGCATACAATTACTGAGAATATTGATACTGAATCACTTGGTACTAACGTAATTAATACTGAGATCATCAACTTTATGAGATCTCGTAATATTAATTTTGATGGAAGATCATTCAAACCATTTACTAGACTGTATTCATTCTTTGATTCTGTTGATGTCACAAAATTCTGCACTCCAAAACTTATCGAAATTGAAATGCAGCATGGTACATTTACCATCGGAGAGACTGTAGTTGGTACAATGAACAATGGTGGTTCAGTGGCAAATAATACTGATTCCATTCCAGAAATTACATTTAGAGTTGCCAATTCAAATCATAAGTTTGGTCCCTTCTCTGCACCTGAAGACATTTACATCACTAACCCATACAATCGTGACCTTACTATTCCTGCAAATTATTCGGAATCATCAACAATCCTCAATGTAGACCTCTTTAGTCTACAGTCTCAGGATACACCAGAATTCTATGGCTGGATTGAAACTGACATGATCTTAACGGGTCAAACCAGTGGTGCTCAGGCAAGGGTTACAAATAGAAGAATTACATCTGATAGAGTTGGTACTATTCAGGGTTCGTTCTGTGTTCCACCTACTGGCAATTCTGCAAATCCAACATTTGAAACTGGAACATCTTCATTCAGACTTACAAATAGTAGCACGAATAGCTCAATCGAAGGTGTAACAACCACCGCCGGTGAATCGCTCTTCTATTCACAGGGAACTCTTCAAACCACTCAAGAGACTACATTGTCTCTTAAGAATGCATCAGTCGTCACACAAGACTTTGTTCAGTTCCAGACTATCGGTGACACTGCAACATCTAATACTATTCAAGTTATCTCTACAGATACGAATACTCAAATTACAGATGTTGACCTTGATATTGACGTTGAGGCTCCTGATCCCCCAGAACCAATTGTTATTGTTGAACCAGCACCAGCTCCACCCGCTGGTGGCGGAAACGGTGGTGGTGACCCACTTGCTCAAACATTCACGGTTGATGATACGACAGGTATCTTTGTTACGAAGGTTGACTTCTACTTTAGAACAAAGGGTGAAAGTGCTCCTGTCATATTCCACATCAGAGAAACAACACTTGGTACACCAAATGCTAGAGTTCTTCCTTTCTCTGAAGTATCACTTGACCCAGATAAGATCAATCTTAGTGAAGACGGTACGGTAGCAACGACTTTCGAATTACCATCACCAGTCTATCTTGAGGGAGAGACCGAGTATGCAATGGTCTTGATGTCTCACTCAACAGACTATACCGTCTATATTAGTAGACTTGGTGAAGCAGACATCACTACATTAGGTGGTGGTGAGTCTGATCAAGTTATTGTCTCAGAACAGCCTCTCCTTGGTTCACTGTTCAAGTCACAAAACGCTTCTGTTTGGACACCAAGTCAATACGAAGATCTTAAGTTCAAACTCTACAGAGCTGACTTCAAACAAACTGGTAGTGTTTCCTTCTTCAATCCAAAATTACCAGATTCTCTTGGTGCCATTGATCCAAATGGTCTTTCACTTGAGTCAAGACAAATTAGAGTTGGACTTGGTACAACTGTCAATGATGCTAGTGTACCTGAAAGACTAACACTTGGCAATACCGTCAAACAGTTAAGTATTGGTGCACAAGGTACTCTTGTTGCTTTAGCTGGTTCTGCGACAGGCGATCTTTCACTGACAAACGTTGGTGCTGGATACACACCTTCTTCTGGTGGATTTACTTACACTGGTGTTGCACTTACAGCAATTACTGGTAAGGGTATTAATGGTACTGCAGATATTACAATTAATGGTGGTGTTGCAGTTGCAGCAACCATTAGAGCAGGTGGTTCTGGTTATGTAGTTGGTGATGTATTGACTCCAGTCAGTGTTGGTTCTCTTGATCTTGGATCTAATATCCAACTTTCGGTACAAGAAATTCTTGGAAACAATACTCTTGTTCTCGAAAATGTTCAGGGTAACTTCTCAACAAGTTCTGCATATCCATTGTACTATGAGAACAACGTTGGTTTCACTACAGAACTCAACGGTGTGGGTGGAAATGTCGTTCCTACATCACCAATTGCTATCACTCATCAAGGTGATTACATCAGAGTATTCAAGAGAAATCATGGTCTATACTCCAATGTCAACAGAGTCACTATTTCAGATGCAAGAAGTGATGTAACTCCAAATACCCTTGCACAAGAGTATTCTTTCGATACGACATCCTTCATTACTCTTGAAACTGCTGCAACAGATTATGAAACATTTGAAAATCTTGGAGTTGGTGGTACAAACCCTGGATACGTGAAGATCGGTAATGAAATCATTAGTTACACAGGTACTTCTGGTAGAACACTCACTGGTGTCACCAGAGGTGTTGATAACACTACGATCGGAACTCACTCAGCTGATGAATTGGTGTACAAGTATGAGTTAAATGGTGTATCTTTGAGAAGAATCAATAGAGAACATCAATTGATTCAGGTAAATGCATCTGATCTTGAGGAGGCACCAATTGGACTTGATTACTACTATGTGAAACTTCAAATGAATGCCAATGGTACCAATAGAGCACCATCAAATTCTGAGGGATTCCCTCCACTCTACTTCAACGAAAGAAAGGTTGCTGGTGGTCCTGATGTGAAGTCTACTTATAACTTACCGTTCCATTTGATCACTCCAAGAGTTACAAACATCACACCTCTTGGAACAACTCTGATTTCTCAGGCTAGAACAGTCAGTGCATCAAGTGTTTCTGGTAATCAAGAGAATATGCTTGATCAGGGATATCAGAGAGTTAATCTGTTTAACGAGAATTATTTCGATTCTCTTAGAATGGTTTCATCGGCAAGAAACGAGGAACTCTTACTTGATTCCGATCTCTTCCCTGGTGACAGATCATTCTCCATGTTATTTAATATGGTAACAACGGATACTAGATTAAGTCCTGCAATTGACCTTGATAATGCATCTGTCGTATTCACATCAAATAGAGTCAATCAACCGATTACTAACTATGCTGATGACTTTAGGGTAGCTACAACAACAGAAGATCCAAATAGATTCTTCTATGTCTCTAAGAACATTGTTTTAGAAAATCCTGCTACATCTCTTGAGGTATTGTTGGATGGATACTGCACAAATAGAAATGACATTAGAGTCTTCTATTCTGTTGATCAAGACGCACCTGTTGATGAGACGGTCTTCATTCCTTTCCCTGGATATGCAAACCTTGATTCGAGTGGTGCCGTTCTTGAACGTGGTAACAGTAACGGAACTCCTGATACGTTTGTACCTAAGAGAGACTCTTACGAGACTAATCCATCTCCAAACCTCTTCAGAGAATACCAGTACACTGTTGACGATTTAGTATCCTTTAGATCTTTCAGAATCAAGGTTATTGGTACTTCTACCGATCAGGCAGTTGCACCAATGATTAGAAACCTCAGAGCAATAGCATTAGCATAATGACAAATTTGATTCCAGTTGAAGGCATGGACGGGTATTATAGAGATGCCCGTTCTGGTGCCGTTGTCAATAAAAATAAGAATGATTTTGATTCCTATGTGAAACGTCGTGAAGCTTTGAATAATCAACAACAAAGTTTCGTTGATTTACAAGACGAAGTTGAAAACTTGAAAACTGATGTGAATGATATCAAGAATATGCTTCATACTATCACGGATTTATTAAATAAATAGACATATAGATAGGTCTAATTATAGATGGCACAGCCAAGTACTAGACAAGAACTTATTGATTATTGTTTGAGACAGTTGGGTGCTCCTGTATTGGAGATCAACGTTGCAGATGAGCAAATCGAAGATCTTGTAGATGATGCCATCCAGTATTTCCAAGAGAGACACTTTGATGGTGTAGGACAAACATATCTCAAGTATCAAATCACTCAGGCTGATGTTGATAGAGGAAAGGCAAGACCTCCAGGTGCACCTTCTGCAGGTTCATCGGTTGGTATTGCTTCGACATCAGCAAGTACTAATATCGTAGGAACAGCAACAACATATACATACTACGAAAATAGTAACTATCTTCAGATCCCACCTAACGTTATCGGGATTAACAAAGTATTTCAATACGATGATGCTCAATCAATTAGCTCATCGAACATGTTCAGTTTCAAGTATCAACTGTTCCTGAACGATATCTACTATTGGGGTAACACCGATTTACTGAGTTACTCAATGGCTATGTCGTATTTGGAGACGATGAACTTCCTTCTGAATACACATAAACAAATCAGATTTAATCAAAGAAAGGATAGGATGTATCTTGATGTTGATTGGAGTAATCTGAGAGTCGGTGAGTTTATTATCATCGATTGTTGGAGAACTGCCGATCCTAATGATTATCCAAGAGTTTACAATGACTCTTTCTTGAAACCATATCTAACTGCTCTTATTAAGAGACAGTGGGGTCAGAACTTGATCAAATTCCAGGGGGTCAAATTACCTGGTGGTATCGAGTTCAATGGAAGACAATTATATGACGATGCACAAGCAGAACTCGATCGTATTCAGGAGAGAATGTTGAGCACATATGAGTTACCACCTCTTGACATGATAGGGTGATGACATATGTTAAATCCCTTTTTTCTAAACGGTACTAGATCCGAACAAAACCTAATCCAGAGTCTTGTCAACGAACAGTTGCAGATGTATGGTGTGGAAGTGTATTATCTTCCAAGAACTTACGCTACTACCAATTCAATTATCAAGGAAGTAATTGAATCGGAGTTTAAGAATGCATATCCATTAGAAGCATATATCGATAATTACGAAGGATATACTGGACAAGGAACTATCTTATCAAAATTTGGTATTGAAAATAGAGATGATCTTCAGTTGATCATTTCAAAAGAAAGATTTGAAAACTATATTGCACCACTGACTGAAGGTCTTTCCAACATGGAACTGACTGACAGACCTAAAGAGGGTGATCTTATCTACTTCCCACTAGGAGATAGACTTTTTGAGATTAAGTTTGTTGAACACGAACAACCATTCTATCAACTCAAGAAGACGTATATCTATGAGTTGAGATGTGAACTCTTCAGATATGAAGACGAAGTTATCGATACTGGTGTTGATACAATCGACGACGAGATCGCACAAATTGGTTATATTCAAACTCTGAATTTGATTGGTGTTGGATCTACTGCAACAGCAGAAGTGGACTGGTGTGCTACAGGTGCAGTTAATGAGATAACCATCCAAAATATGGGTAAGGGATTTACTGCCCAACCCGTAGTCGGTTTCTCTTCAGCACCTCCAGGTGGAGTTACTGCAACAGGTATTGCCTCCGTCTCTTATGCATATCCTGCGTGTGATGGTAAGTCTGGAAGAGTATCTGCAATTCACATCACAAATGCTGGTTGTGGATATACTGTCCCACCAGTAATCACGGTGAATGGTGGTGGTGGATCTGGATTTGCTGCAACCACTGGTATCTCTACTGCTGGTTCTATTCAGGCTATCAGAGTTACAAATGGTGGTTCTGGTTACTACAAAGCTCCAACTGTTTCTATTGGTAATAGTTCTGGTGCGTATCCTATCTTCGATTCTTCGATAGTCTATAGCTTTGATGCTAACACGTTTACGTTCGACTCAGCATTCCCACGTCCAACAAGAGATGCAGTCGGTCTTGCAACTATTTCTGCTTCTGGTATTGTTACAGCTGTATACGTTATCGATGGTGGTGAAGGATATGACTCTGCACCACAAGTCACACTTTCTGGTCCTGCAGTCAATAATGTTGTTTCCGTTGGTGGAACGTTCATCTTCAATGAGGTTGTCACTGGATCTATTTCAAGCACCACCGCAAGAGTCAAGGAATGGGATGGTGTCAATGATATCATTGAGGTAAGTATTGTAGATGGTTACTTCCAGGTTGGTGAGGTATTGACTGGTCAAGATTCTGGTGCTAAGTACGTCATTGGTGGAACAAATGATGATGATCTTGTCGATCCATATGCAGACAATGACAATATTGAAATCGAGGCTGACACTATCATTGACTTCTCACAAAGTAATCCATTTGGAATGCCTTGATACAAAACTGTTAAATAGAGGTATATACCTGTAAAATAATGTTTGAGTATTTTTACAACGAGATCTTTAGATCTGTTATCATTGGTTTTGGATCAATGTTTAACGGTATACAGATCAAACATAAAGATGACTCTGATGATACCACAAGTATTATCAAGGTTCCTCTTGCATATGGTCCTACTCAGAAGTTTCTTGCAAGGTTGAATCAGAACCCTGATCTGAATCATCCGACACAGATGACACTTCCAAGAATGTCATTTGAGTTTACCAATCTTGCTTACGATCCTTCACGTAAGACTACTCAAACACAACAGATGGTTGTCAAATCCTTGGATGGAACTGAGGAAAGAAAGACCTATCTGCCTGTTCCATATAATATGACGATTGTCCTTTCAGTTTACACAAAACTGAATGATGACATGTTACAGATTGTAGAACAAATCGTTCCATATTTTCAACCAGGTTACACACTCCCAATTAAGTTCCTTGGCAACTTTAATGAGGTAAGAAATGTCCCTGTCGTCTTAGACAACATTGAAATGTCAGATGAATATGAGGGGAACTTCGATACAAGAAGAGCTCTTCTGTATACATTTACATTTACCGTCAAGACCATGGTCTTCGGTCCTCTCAAAGACGTTTCCAGCGATATCATCAAAAAGGTTTCTATCGGATACGTTGCTGGTAATAAGGCTGGTAATCAGTACGAGAGAGATATTACATATCAGGTCACACCAAGAGCACTCAAAGATTATGATGGTGTAGTTGCAACTCTTCTCGCAGAGAACGTTGACATGACTGAGACTGTGATTGATGTTGAGAATGGGTCAGCAATCTCTGAAGGATCTTACATCTATGTGGATCAGGAAGAGATGTATGTAGAGACAGTCGCCGACAATAAGATTGTCGTCAGGAGAGCTCAAGATAGGACACCTCTTCAGAACCATGTCAGTGGAACAAAGGTCTTTAATATCAACGCTGCCGATAATGCCATGATCGAACTCGGAGATGACTTCGGGTTTGATGGTACTATTTTGTGAGGTGAGTATGGATAAGTATGAAAAGCTCAATGAAACTTTTGATGTTGAACCCATCGAAGTAAAGAAGGAAGTTAAAAGTGTTGAAAAACAAATCCAAAAATTCGAAAACTCCAACGAAGATATCCGTAAAGACTACGAATATACCAGGGGTAATTTATATTCGATCATTGAAAAAGGTCAGGAAGCAATCAACGGTATCCTAGAACTTGCTCAAGAGAGTGAGATGCCTCGTGCATATGAGGTTGCTGGTCAGTTAATTAAAAATGTTTCCGATGCAACTGACAAATTGATGGATTTGCAGAAAAAACTTAAAGATGTAAATGAAGAAAAGGATAAAGGA
>MDSW01003391.1_pt1 | contig 11651 bp, 10 predicted proteins | sample 811171 | NCBI WGS metagenome assembly MDSW01 (sample SAMN05326641, study PRJNA326480) | marine metagenome | isolation source: seawater | place: Atlantic Ocean: North West | collected 2012
TGAGGCCCATAGTAAAATCTGCGCACGTTTCTACTAATATACCTGGCGTATTTCCTATTTTAATGTTATTACTTTTGGCAGCTCTTAAATCAATATTCTCATACCCAACCGCTCGATTAGAAATAACTTTTAAACTTGGAATTGATTTGATTATATCAGAAGTGATTTTGTCATCAAATTCGGTAATTATAGCAAAACATTCTTGAGCAGAATTGATTATTTGTTCTGAAGTAGGAATGGCAGGCTGATCCCATACTTTTACATTAAAATATTCAGATAAAAGCTTGACTGCATTGGGATGCCAATTTCTTGTAACAAAAACTTTTGACATAATAAAAAATCAAATGAAATTAATAAATTATATAAATTGAAACAATAATAATGATTTTATATATGTTATCATAATTTTCGAAACAATTACTTTTAGGAGTACAAGAAATGGATTATGCCAAAAAATTTATAGTAGATAACAAACCAGAAGTTACATTTCCAGACGGGTTAAGAGATGATACAAAATATACTTTTTCAATTACATACACAGATCAGCATAGTATGAATTACGATCAATTTGCAGAATCAACTAGAGATATTATATTAAAAGACGGAAATTCTTTAGCTCCTTATCCGGACCCCCAAGGATATCCTGAATTAAGAGAATTAATATCTGAAAGACTATCTGCTTTAAGAGGATTAAACACAGACCCTGAATCTATATATATAAGTGGAGGAGCAGGTGGTGCAATCGAAAATTTATTGGATATATTTCTTGAGCCAGGAGACACAGTTTTAATTGAAGAATTTAGCTATTTAGGTACCTTAGCTATGTTGCTATCAAGACAAGCAAATGTAGTTCATATAGATTGTGATGATCAAGGAATTATTCCAGAAAGTTTAGAAGAAAATCTTGCCAAATTAGCAAAAGAAAAAATTAGTCCTAAATTTATGTACTTAATTTCTGTTTATCAAAATCCAACTGGCATAACTATTCCTTTGGAGAGAAGAAAACAAATTATTGAAATAGCTCAAAAATATAATGTACCAATTCTTGAAAATGAAAGTTATGCTGATTTCAGAATTGACGGGGATCCTTTGCCTGCTCCTATGTATGAACTTGACGATCAAGATTCAGTCACATATATATCTGCATACACAAAATTTTTGGGATGTGGATTAAGAATCGGGTATTCTGTTATTCCAGATGCAATAAAAGACCAGTTAGAAACCATTAGATTTGGAACTAGTCCTAGCCAATTAGCTACAATGGCAGCTTATAGTTTTTTAAAACAACATGGGTATGATCATGGTTTGGAAGTTGAAAAATCTTTAATGCAGAAAAGAGATGCTATGTTAACAGCATTAAAGGAAAACTTCCCTGATACTTGTGAATGGACGGAACCTAATGGCGGAATGATGCTATGGATGAAATTACCAGAGGGAGCAGATTCTTGGAATGTATTAAAAACAGCTGCTGACAGGGGAGTGAAGTATAACCCTGGAGGGCTTTTTCGTGCAAACAGAGACCGGAATAACTACCTAAGACTGACTTATAGTTACAATTCTCCCCAAGAAATTCATGACGGAATAAAACTTTTGGCTGATATTTTTGAAAAAGAAAAGTTAATATGAGCCTAAAAGTGAATTCAATAAGTTTTTCAGGTGACGGATTACCTTCATCTTCACAAATCATAGCAGAAAATTATGCGAATCTACCAAATCTAGCAAACATCGAAGAAGATATATATTCTGTAGGAGGAGCAGTTGCTGATCTTGAAAATAAATTTTCTGGAATTTTAAATAAAGAACAATCTATTTTTCTTCCAACTGGAACAATGGCAAATCATTTTGCAATAAGATCTTTGTCTGGCCAAAATTCTAAAGCAATTGTACAAGAACAAAGTCATATATACCAAGATTCAGGCGATACATTACAAACTCTAAGCGGTATAAATTTAATCCCACTAGGAATTGACAAACCTTTTTTTGGAATAGATGAAATAAAAGAAGTTATTAGAAAAAATTCTGTTTCACGTGTACCTAAAAATATAGGATGCATTTCACTCGAAACTCCTGTAAGAAGACAAAAAGGTCAGATAATCACAATTGATTTCTTAGAGGAATTATCTGAGTTTGCTTCAAATAATGGTATTAAATTACATTTGGATGCTGCAAGGTTATATATGATGACAGCAGCATCAAAGATATCAATACATGAATACACAAAATATTTTGACACAGTATATGTTTCACTATGGAAATACTTCGGTGCGCCATGGGGTGCGATATTATCTGGATCTAAAGAAATAATCGGAAATTTATATAATGATAGACGGATGTTTGGCGGAAGTATTCCAAATAGTAGTTTGAATGCAGCTTTAATATTGAATAATGTTAAAGATTTTGAAAAGAAAATGAATCAAGCATATGATTTGGGATTAAATTTGTTTACTAAATTAAATGATTCAAAAAAATTCAATATATTAATTAAAAAAAATCACAGTAATGTTTTTGAAATGGAATATCTAAACACAGAGGCTTATAAAATTTTAAGATCCCGATTAATTGATCATAATATATATTTGCCTAATTTAGATGCTGAAAGTTATGGAATTGTAAAAAAATCAAATTTTGTTGATCTTCGAATTAATATCTCAATTCTTAATCAATCATTTGAGTCTATATTAAAAGCTTTCTTAGACTAATTATTTGTTTGTTGACTAGAATGATTATAAAATTTATAATTTGAAAAAGATTTATGAAATTAGAATGTACACAAGATAACCTAGATAAAGCTCTTAGCCATATTTCAAGAGCAGTTTCAACACGTACTACTCTACCGATAACTCAAAATGTACTATTAAAAGCTGTTGATGGAAAGTTACAATTATCTGCCACTAACCTAGAAATGGCACTTAACACATGGATTGGAGCTAACATAACTGAAGATGGTGAAACAACTATTCCAGCTAGGTTGTTAACTGATTTAATTCGCACTTTCCCTAATCAAAATATTAATTTAGAATCCGATAATGCCACTAATACCATTAATATTCAGTGTGGTCCTTTTGATTCTAATTTAATCACACAACCATCAGAAGATTTCCCACCTATCCCTCAATTAGAAAACATGGAACCTCAATTTGAAATCAATCCTGATGTATTGTTAAAATTGATAAATAGTGTCATTTTTTCTGCAGCACAAGATCAATCCAGGCCCGTGCTAACCGGAATTAAGTTTTCAATAGAAAACAACACACTAACCTTAGCATCTGCAGATGGATTTAGACTCTCAATTATTAATTACAAATTTGAAAATAATGTTAATGATCTAGATTTTATTGTCCCATCAAAATCTCTTGCTGAATTAGCGCGTATATTGCCAATTGCAGAGAACACTGTAAAAATTTTTATTACACCTGCTGCAAATCAAGTTATATTTATGATGGATAGTTACCAACTTACAACCACTTTAACTCAAGGATCATTTCCGGATTTCAATTCGTTAATCCCTGATAACACTACAACGCAATGTGAAATACCAAAATCGGAGTTCAAAAATGCTGTGAGAAGTTTAGGTGTTCTGGCTAAGGATGGTAATGGAATAATAAAGTTAGAAATTGACGAACAGTCCACAAGTAATTTATTAATGTCTGCAAAAACTGATGAACTAGGAGAGAACAGTGTTACTCTTTCTGTAACTACAACAGGTAATTCTTCAAAAATTGCTTTTAACAGTAAATATTTATCTGATGTTCTTGATGTCATAAATTCTGACAACGTGATACTTGAAATAAACGGAGATTCCAACCCCGGATTGATTAAACCTTCAGAAGATAATAGCTACACACATATTGTAATGCCTATGTTTGTACAAAATTGGTAACATTATGTGTCATGATTTAACTCTCATGATCGACAAAAATTTAATTCAATCCAGAATAACTAAATTTGGTAATCAATTAAATAAAAAATATTCTTCTAGTAATTTAACTATAATTTGCATATTAAAAGGTGCTGTGCCTTTTTTAAAAGATTTAACAAATATCCTTAATATAGATTATCAAATTGAATATTTAGATGTTAAGTCTTATAAAGGAACAAAAAGACAAAAAATAACATCAGATGAAATCAAATTTAATTGTAAAGATAAAGATATCTTAATTATTGATGACATCTGTGATACGGGACATACACTCATTCATGTTATTAATTTATTAAGCAAACATAAACCTAAAGACATAAATACTGCAGTTTTATTAAATAAACAAATTAAATCAAAAGAATATCAGGCCAACACTGCGTTATTTGAAATTTCAGATGAATTCGTTGTGGGTTACGGACTAGATTACAATAACAAGTATAGGTTTTTAAATAGTATATATATATTAAATTAATTTATTATATTTGATGCAAGTGTAAACAAATCTCTATTTAAATTTGTATCCCAACTATGTTCAGCAAAATAATTAGCAGAAATATATCCGATATAATCAGATGATTTGGCAGCAGACCCATTTCCTCCAACGGAGACATATAAATTATTTTCAATTTCATCAATTATGGGATAAATTGTTTTTGTCCAAGTAGTCACACATGTATTTGTATGGTAATTATTAAATGTATCACTTTTGTAAATTAAATTTAATTCATTTGTTATAGCTTCAATTTCTTTTGAATTGATTTTGCCTTTAAACCAATCAATTGCCATTTCATATGAATTGATGTCTTCATAATGTTTGGAACCGCCAATTTTTATATATGTTTTACCATTGGGATATGTAATGGCTGGAAGGCAATATGTATATTCCCTGTTATTATTTGTTTGGTCTGGCTTATGTATAAAACTGGGATATTTTTTTAATTCATTAATGAATTGGGATTTAACTTCTCCTAGTACTATAGTTCTTCCTCGAATTTTTGTAGGTAGATCATTTTCTAACAAATTTGTAAAATTTGTAAATCCGCCAGCACATATTAATATTTTATTAGATTTTATATCTAAGTTAGTTTTTGTTTGGATATTAAATGTATTACTTGATTTTTTAATTGATATTACATAATCATCTACATAATCTCCATTATGATTAATAAATATTTGTTTTTGAGCATTAACAAGCTTCCTTGGGCTAACATGACCTGCGTTATTTTGTTCAAATATAAATTTAGAGTTTTCTGGAAAATTAAATTTACTTAAATTTTCATTTAAATTAAAATCTTCATGATTTGAATAATCAAAAGGTACTTTGGAGTAGGTTGAAATCAGTTCATTATAATATTCTTGAGTTCCAATAGATAATGTACCTACTTCATTGTAAAATTCAATTCCAGATTCTTTTTGAATGTCATCATAATTTTCAATAGATTTATCAGCAAGATAAGACCATCCAAAATAAGAATCAGAAACTCTAGTTATTCTTCCTTCATCATAATGGCTGCCATATATTCCATCATGGTTCTGTTTATCTAAAGGTTCACTTGGCCCAATTAGTACTACATTGTTGTATTTTTTTGACAGATATTTTGCTGCTGCAGATCCGGTTAATCCTGCGCCAATTACAGCAAATTCATAAATTTTACTTTTCAAGAAAGTATTTCCCTAATTCTTGTTCCAATCTGGGTAGCCTGATTTTCAGTAATTTCAGAAACTCCAATCATAATATAAGGTTGCAAACTTGGATCAGTATTATCCATATGTTCTTTTTTTAAATGAGCATTTGGATCTTCTGGTTCAGCTACCATTATTCGAGGATCTCCATTAGCTAATTTGTCAACTAATTCTGAAATTGAAATAAGTTCAGGATCAACAGAAACTTTTAATGAATATTTAAAAAAAGTTGGAATCGGAACTATTTCAGCACTAACTCCTTCAATATTATCTATCAATTTTTTTATTGATTCTTGTTTTGATACATATTCACCAATTCTATCTTCGTGATTCATGTTTAACCACTGCTCTAGTGCAACGGTTGCCCCAATAACTTCTTGTCTGTCAAGTTTCATCGGTCTTCCCATAGCGTTTCTTCCTTCTAACTGATAGGCTATAAAACTTTGTGCTTTGACTTTGTCGATATATTCTTTTTTACCAACTACCAATCCGCTTGAATGAGGAGCTCCAAAGTATTTAGCTCCAAAACATACTAAATCTGCACTTTGTGCTGTTTCTAGCATATAATCTATAGGATAAATTTGCGAAGCGGCATCAGCTATTAGTGGGATATTGTTTTGGTGAGCTATCTTTAAGGCATTTTTTACGGAAACAGCTTTTCCTTTCCAATCATCAGGTTGTATATAATAAGAAATTGCTACTGTATTCTCATTAATAGCTTTTTCTAAATCGGATTCAGTGCATACCTCACTTGTTCCTGCTTCAATTAATTTTGCACCTGATAATTCAAAACATCTATCGTATGTGTATCTTTGTGGTTTTTGAATTATTATTTCATTTTTCATTCCATCAGTCCTGGGCAATATTGCTATTTTTTCTTTATCTGTACCAGCCATACATCCTGCTACGCTTAATGTGATTGCTGCAGCTGCACCTGATGTTACATAGCCCGCTTCTGTTCCTAATAATTTGGCTATATGATCACCTGATTTTTGAAATAATTCCTCCATCACAACATAATTGGTCTCAGACAATTCCATTGCTTCTTTAACTGCGCCTGTAGGAGTTGAACCTCCATAAATAGTTTGGTTTCCAACAGCATTTATAACTGGTTTTATACCTAATTTAGAATAATAATCATTTGAATTCATGGTATCCTCTCAAATAAATAAATAATCATTTACTATAGTATATTTATTTTTGTAAATTTGTCCAATATCCTATTAGCCCAGGGAATAGTTTTTTCATCACGGGCTTTGTGTCTAAGTCACTTATTTTAAATATATTATATTTGGGTGTTACAATCTGATCTTCTGATTCAATATTTGAAAATTCTATAGATCCAGCAATTAAAATTTCTGAGGAATCATGAGACCATAATTTGTGAGAATTTGCAAATTGATCAGCAAATATAAACATTTCTAATTGTTCACTTGTAAATTGCATAGTTTGGACTTTAGTAATTTCATAGTTATTGACATTTAATAAATTTACATTGTAATTACTTGGCTCGTTTGTTGTTGAAATGATTAATACTTTTGATGAATCAGGCGACCAAAAATATCCAATAGGAGAATCCGTAGTTTGGAATACAATTTGATTTAATTCCAAATCATATAACGCAAGACTGTCATATACAGATGTAGGATATGTATCTGAAGATAAAATTGAAAGATATTTTTTATTTGGAGAAATATTTAACATAGAATATTGATTTACATTGAAAAGTATTTCAGAAATTTCTGTTGATATATTTGATTTGACAATAGTAACAATATTAAAATCCTGAAAGATGGAAAGTAATTCATCCGAATTTATCCAAGGGTCAATTCTATAATACATACTAACATTAGTTGTATCTACTAGGTTTGAAATTGAATCATTGATTTTATAAACAAATCTTTTATCTCTTCTATGAACTGAAAGCTTATCTGCGTTCCAGTTTATCCATAATGGCCCAAAATCAACTAATTTTTCATAGTTTGTATTTGTATGTTTATAAATATAAAGGGCAGGGTAGTTTTCAGTTGGAGTAGCAAAACTAAGAATATTTGAATTTGGGGCCCAAGTCATATAATGGGGAATATTATTGGATAAAAGATTTTTAGTGCTCGATTTTGTGGAGTATATTTCTGATTTTGTATTTTTATCGATATCTAATAAATCAATACCTATTTGATATTCGGTGGATAATTCAGAAACATAACTATATGCAATATATTCATTATCATCAGTAATAGTTGGCCAATAATATTTGGTATTAGTATCTGAGATTAATATTGAATGATGGTTTGAATCAGTATATATATTTACTTCATTATTTAATGTTTTATATATAATCGAATTGGAAAGATTGTTTGGCAAATTTGTATGATCATAAAATTGATCATTTTTTTCAGTGGAACAAGAAATTAGTAAAATGATTATTATTAAATTTGAAAATATAAATAATATATTTTTTTTTGGAGAGTAAAATTTAAATATTAAATTAAAATTCAACTATAGCTCTACCTGTAATTTTTCCATTATGCAAATCATCACAAGCAATCCCTATATCTTCAAGAGTATACCTGTCAGTAACTAATTTGTCCAAAGGGAATTTTCCTTCTTTGTGCCATTGTAAGTACATATCAAAATCTCTTTCGGGATAAGTTGCTCCTAAACTTCCAATGTATTGTTTATGAAAATACATAAAATTTTCTGGATTTACAAAGATTTCATTTACCGCAGGGATTCCAATTAATACAGCTTTACCACCAATATTTTCAGCTCCGGATCCTCCTTTACGAACTGATGGTAAAATTTGTTCCATAGTTTGCTTAACTCCTATAGCGTCAAAGGCATAATCAACTCCGCCTGAAGTTATTTCTTGTATTTTTTGAATTGGATCTTCATTTAAAGAATTTATTACATGAGTAGCCCCAAATTCTTTAGCGAATTCTAATTTTGCATCTACAATATCAACTGCTATTATAGGGTACGCGTTGAGCATAGCAGCCATTTTTAAAGCTGAGAGACCTACACCACCCATTCCATATATGGCAACTGAATCAAAGGGCTTTACATTAGCTGTATGTAAAACTGCTCCTCCTCCAGTTAAAACTGCACAACCTACAATACAACTGACATCATCTGGATATTCATCTTTTATTTTAACAACAAGGTTTTCGTGAACTATTGTGTATTGGCTCCATGTGAAAGTTAATCCCGATAACTCTACTCCATTATAAGTTGCGGTTGTTTTAGGAACATTAAGTGGTCCTTTATAAGAATTTTTACCAACCCAAGTAACAATTACTTTATCCCCTTCTTTTAGATTTTTCACATTTTTACCCAATTTTTCAACATAACCAGTACCTTCATGTCCCAATGATAAGGGTCTTTGTGTTTTGTCTGAAGGTGATTTCATATGATGTAACTGAGAATGACAAACACCTGTTGATTTTAATTTAATTACTACCTGTTCATCTAAAGGATCAGGGATATCAATTTCTTCTACCTGCACGTTTTTACCAAATTCAGTTTGAATAGCTGCCATAGATTTCATATTAATATCCTTTAAATTTAAGTGTTAATTTAATTTACGACATTGTAAGTCCACCGTCAATAATTAACGAAGTACCGGTTATAAACTTTGATTCGTCGGATGCAAGATATACTGCAGCCATCGCAATTTCTTCCGGTTCTCCTAATCTACCTAACGGTTGTCTTTGTCTCATTAATTCCTTTGCATCGTCTGGATTTGCATAATTTTTTGTAATTCTGTCTACCCAAGGAGTGTTAACAGTTCCCGGGCAAATGGCATTTGCTCTTATATTTTTTGTTACATAATCTAATGCAACAGATTTTGTAAGAGATATAACACCACCTTTGGAAGTCGTGTATGCAAACCTATCTTTAACTGCTACCACACCTGCAACAGAGGCAATATTTATTATAGATCCATTTTGGGAATCCATTAAATAATTCATAGAATGTTTGGTTGTAAGATATGTTCCAGTCAGGTTAACATTTAATGTTTTATGCCAATCATCAATTTTTGTAGACATTATATCTCCGGCAACACCTATCCCGGCATTATTAACAAGTATTTCTAAAGATCCCATAAAATCAACAGATTGCTTAATAGATCTTATCAATGATTCTTCTGAAGTGATATCACAGTGAAAATATTTGATATTGTCTGAATTAATTTTTATAGGATTAATATCAAAAACGGAAATTATACAACCTTCATTTACAAAAGCTTTAACTATTTCTTTGCCAATTCCAGAGCTCCCACCTGTAACAATTGCGTGCTTACCTGTTAATCTTTTACCCAAAACTTATATCCTTTGTATTATTATTATTATTACACTAGTTAATAAAATAGAAAAAATAAACATTCTACTTAACATTTTTATTTTCATACTAGAAAATTCCAAATTTTTTATAAGCTTTATAAGGATCCATTCCATCGAGAATTGATTGACGCATATTATTCTCTTTATTAGTTTTTTCAGAAGCCAATTTAATTACTTCTTTATAGCATTCTGATGGGATAATTACAGTACCGTCTGAATCGTATAAAAGAATATCACCTGTTTTAATAGTTACAGGCTTTATATTTTTTCCTGTATATATAGAAGATGATTTTATTGAAATTGGGTTGCCTTCACTTATGATTTTCCAATGTCCGACTATATCTTTAGGAGTTACATAAGTACAAAAAACAGGTAAATTAATTTTCTCTAAAAATTCCGCATCTCTTGTTCCTCCATCAGTAATAAAACCTTTGATATCTTTCATTTTAAGTACTTCTGCTGACAATTCCCCCATATGGGATACTTTAGGGAAATTAATATTGTGGTCTTTTGCATTATTTGCAGAGCAAATTACAATATGTCCATTAGGTGCATTGCTTAACATTTTTGACCAACTAGACAGTGACTCATCCATATTAATATTTTCTGAGTATTGGCCTTCGCAAGTCCATATTTTCCCATACAATTTATTTATTGGATAAACTGGCCTGATATCATTATCTAGTACACAATTTGTAATTCCCATATCCCTTAATGTATCGTACACAACACCTGTATACAAATCTTTCAAAGCATCTAGCATGAAATCCTCCTTTCTTAACAGTATATTTAAAAATTAATTATTTGTTTAGTTCAGATAAAATTTTTTTTGCAAGATTTGAATTAATCCCTTTAATTTTAATTAAATCATCATGTTTAGACATTTTTATATTTTTAACAGTTTTATATTTAATAAGTAGATTTTTTAGAATAACAGGTCCAATTCCATCAATATTTTCAAGTGGGTGGTCTAATGACATTTTAGATCTTAAATTTCTATGGAATTGTATAGCAAATCTATGCGCTTCATCTCTTAATTGTTGTAATAATATAGCTTCATTTGACAAAGATTCAATATCTAAGGGCTCAGATGAATTTGGTAAATATACATATTCATGTTTTTTTGCCAATGAAGCAATTGGAATTTTGGGAAAATTTGAATTAAGTAAAACCTTGTAAGCAGAAGACAGATGACCTTTACCTCCGTCGATTAATATAAGGTCTGGGATGTTGTTTGGTTCGTTTATATTAAGTTTCTGTAATCTCCTTTGTAACATTTCAGTCATCATCTCATAGTCATTAACTTGATTTACAGTTTTAATCTTATATCTTCTATATTCTGATTTTTTTGGTAATCCGTTAATGAACACTACCATACTACCCACAGGATTAGTGCCTTGTATATTACTTATATCGTAACATTCAATTCGCTTAGGCATAGTTTTAAGTTCTAATTTTGTCTTTAATGTATTTAATGTATTTGATATATCGTTTTCAGCACGTTTAATATGTTCCAAATTGAATTGTGCATTATTGATAGCCAAATCTAATATTCTTTTTTTCTCACCAATTTTTGGAACTACGAATTTCATGATTTTATTTTTTAATTTTAAGACATCAGTATTAATTTCTTTTATATTTGGATAAATTGAAACCACTACAATTTCAGGTTTGTCGTGTTTTTGAAAATAGTATTGATTAATAAA
>MDSW01123189.1_pt1 | contig 11650 bp, 11 predicted proteins | sample 811171 | NCBI WGS metagenome assembly MDSW01 (sample SAMN05326641, study PRJNA326480) | marine metagenome | isolation source: seawater | place: Atlantic Ocean: North West | collected 2012
CACTTTTAAGGTGATGGCTTTTCCTCCATGTTTACCTGGTTCATAATCGCAGGAAGGATCTGGGTCCATATAGTTTCCGGTTTCTGCGAAAGCTCGAGCTCGACAGCCAGAACACATGGCGGAAAATTCGCAGGTACCACATTTGCCGTCAAGTTGTTTGCGATCACGCAACTGGATCATCAATGGCGCGTTTTCCCAAAGGTCTTTAAAACTTCTAGATTTTAAATTCCCTACCGACTCTTCGATGAAGGGGCAGGGAGTTAGGTTACCTTCAGGTGAAATGCGGCTGTAATGAGTGGCAGCAGGGCAACCACCAGAATAAGTTCGAGTGTAAACTGAATCCGGATCATTCTCGTAAACAACACGCTTATATTGTGGGGCGCATTTGGAGTTGATCATCAGCTTACCTTTGTATTTCATTTGTTGCTCATAAAGCATTTTCAAGGCTTCTTCATAAGCTGCATTGGATATATCAGTATTGCCTTGTCCGCGACCGGTGCAAACTAGAAAATATAAATTAAAAGCTATGGCACCAATTTTTTCGGTGAACTCAACTACTTCCGGGATTTCTTTATAGTTCATGTCCGAGACTGACATCTGAACAAGAAAATCGACTCCGACTTCGTTCAAAATATCAAAAGCATCCATAGAAAGTTCCCATGCTTTATCTACGCCACGGAACTTATTGTGCTTATCTGGATTCATTGAGTCTATGCTTATCCCTACTCCATGGGCTCCTGCTGATTTTATTTTTTCAGCGTTGATGCGGTTGATCATTGTTCCATTAGTTCCGAGAACGACCATAAACTTCCTGTCAGCGGCATAACGTATAATCTCGTAAATATCGGGGCGAAGAAGTGGCTCGCCACCTGTAAGAATTAGAAACGCGTTAGGGTTAACTTCTGCAATCTGATCAATCACCTTGAAGCATTCCTCTGTGCTCAGCTCATCGTTTTTGAGGCCACCACGAAAATCAGCATCGAGATAGCAATGATCGCAATTAAGGTTGCATCGCTTGGTTAGATTCCAGGATATTGAGTAAGCACGAAAATCCATTTTTTCCGGGCTGAATTCTAAAGTCTGTTTAGTTTCCATGATAAATTAGGGTGTGAATGGCCTTTTCTTATAATAAATAAGGAGTTGTTTAATTCTAAACACCATCATAAAAGGTTTTGTTTAATGAAACAAATATAATGAAGTACATATTTTGTAAATTTTTTTTTATTTTGGCTATGTTTTACCTTACAGCTTGCTCTGCAAATGACAAGCTAAGAATGGGAAAACAAAGAACTTTCATAATAACCCATTCTGACTCTGCAGGTAAGATGATATCAGAAACCTGGACCAAAGAGAAATTAGAGGACTTAGGTATGCAGGTAATCTCTAACGAATATTTTGATCGAGCCATGCATTGGAATGAATCACGTTTTTCTGTTATCAATTTTTCCCATCTACTTAAACGGTTTATATTGAAACACGGTGAAGATGCAGTATTGCTTAACTGTTTTGACGATTACCAGGGTATTTTATCTCTTGCTGATATTTATCGTTATGACCTCAGGTTGGCGACAAACATAACATTGACGCTCGAGAACTCTAAACCTAGCTGGCTGAATCCCTTACTCATCCTAGTTCCTGATGGGAAACGACCACCTTTTCAGGAACGGTTCATGACCGCGAATATTCGCGAACTAAAATTTGTCCGACTCAATAAATATTACGCGCCTATAGAAAAAACTGCAGGAAGTTCGCCGGAGGCTCAAGAAGGGATTGAAGCTTTTAAAAATAACTGTCTTTTCTGTCACTCCTTAAAAGGTGTAGGAGGCAACAAGGGTAAGCGGCTTGCTGAAGCATATGGGTTTTTAGCTGAGAGGGACCGAAAAAAATTTATGATTGACTTTAAAAAATTTCATCATAAAAATAATGAAGATAAGCAGGATATCGAGCAGTTTATAACTCAGGAAAAACTAGAACGTATTGTTGATTATCTAGTCGTAATTGCAAAAAGTTAATAGAGTAGTAGGCTTTTTTTAAGTTAATAGCTCCGAATAAGAAAGCTGAATTTTTAGAGGGTTTTTGCTTCCCGGTTGTGCATATGACATGATATGGTTACTATATAATATATTTATTTAATTTTTAATAGGTATCTTTAAATGTCTCTACCGGTCACGGCTCTTTTTGCCATAGGAACAGGAATTGAACTTTATGGTCTTAAATATGTTAGCGATGGGATTAGCATTCTCAATACGGTTTCTTTGATCATGTTTACATTTTTGGTTGGAATTGTTGTCAGTCGTAGTTATGGCAAAGAAGTCTTTGAAAAAATGCAGCGCCAACTTAAGTCACGCGAAGTTCCTGGTGACGAGGCTTTAAACGGTGCGGTGATGGGAGTTGCCAGCATGCTTCTTATAACTCCTGGTGTGGTGACGGATATAATAGGACTTCTCATCATGACCCCTGTAACTCGCGGAGTATTCAAGAAAATAGCCTTGGATATTTCCAGAGATAGAATTCAATCGGGACAACCGTACTTTTTCTTTAAAGACTAGTTAGCAAGTTGTTTGTAAATATAATGTCGCTTCAACTTTCCCTCAACATGCCTAAGCGGCAAAAGACCTCATCCAATAACCTTCTTTATGGAAATGAAATTAAATGAAACTCTTTTTTTTAAGAGAGGCCGGATTGATTTAGAACCTCTAATGAAAAATTCCAACGATTAGTATGAAATCGTTTTTCTTTCCTCCCCGAAACCTAAGAGATGAACTGTTGGACTTGGACGAAGCTTCTTATCAAGAAGTGCAAGACAGTTTGCAAGATGTTGCCACGGTCAATCGTTATTTGGGCGGATATCGAGTATTGCTCCAACATATAGAACCTATCTTGAGATCCCATAAAACTAGCCGCCCATTCAGGGTGATGGATGCAGCCACCGGTTCTGCCGATCAGCCGGTTGAGCTTGTTAAGTTGGCTAGAAGAATTGGGGTACCCATACACATCACTGCTATTGATATCAACGCTAAAATGTTGAAATTGGCTAGAGAGGAAGTTGCTTGTTATCCTGAGATTCAGTTAATGCAATGTGATATTCTTAGTTTACCATTCCGGGAAAACGCCTTTGATTTGGTTGTTAACTCTTTATCCTTACATCACTTCAGTTGGGATAAGGCGGTGACAATTTTGCGGACTATTTATAAGGCTGGTCGATTGGGTATAGTGGTGAATGATTTGCATCGGAGCAGAGTAGCACATGTGGTTATTTTTATTTTGACCCGAATTTTCACCCGTAACAGGTTGACTCGTTATGATGCACCGGTTTCGGTTATGAATGCCTTCACTCCAAAAGAGTTTTGTGACCTGGCTCAGCAAGCAAAAATACATCCTTATGAAATCCACCGACATTTTCCTTACCGTATTGCTCTCTTGGGACGTAAGACATGAACTCCTATGATGTTATTGTTATTGGAGGTGGGCCGGCAGGGTGCGCGGCGGCTTTGGATCTTAATCAGCGGGGTTATAATGTCGCGCTTTGTGATCAAGCAAAGTTTCCCCGTGACAAGGTGTGTGGAGAGTTCATCAGCCCCGGTGCTGACCCTATTCTTAAAAAGTTGGGTGTGCTCAACGCTATTGAGTCATTGGCACCAAAACGCCTTAAAGGGGTGGCGATTTCTTCTTATGAAAGTGTAGAGTTGGGCATTGATTATCCCGTTGCAAAGGAAACCGCAGTTAGGCCTACAAGTTTATCCGTTCCACGTTATCAACTAGACTCGCTATTTTTAAAACAGGTTCAAAGTGCTGGCGTGAAAGTTTTTGAACAATATAAGGTAACAAATTTTATTTTTAATGAGGGTTGTGTTGTCGGTATTGAAGGATGGGATGAAAACAAAACTTCTTTTTCTCTTCGTTCCAAAGTAGTGGTGGACGCAGGGGGGCGCAATGCAGTTTCTTTGAAAAAATTCAACTTGAAGCAGGAGCGTAGCTCTAAAGTTGCCTTTTCTGCACATTGGCAAGGTGTGCATTTACCTGATGACTATTGTTATATGCATGTTAGTTGGCCGGGTTATACGGGAATATCTTCTGTGGGAAACGGTACAGCTAATGTGGTGTTAGTAGTAGATAGGTTTGAAAACGAAAGGAACGAAAATGGAAAAGGAGCCGAGAAGCTAGCAACTTTTTATCATCGCACGCTGATGCAAAACTGTCGCCGAAGTAAAATGTTGGAGAATGGAGAACGAGTCGAACCTGTTCGATCGGTGGAGTCTTTGGCTTTTACAGTAAAGCCTGTTCCTTGCGGAGGACTGGTTTTGGTTGGAGATGCGACAGGCTTTATTGAGCCGTTTACTGGTGAAGGTATTTATCTTTCATTAAAAAGCTCTCTGCTTGCGGGTGAGGTGATTCATTCGGGGTTTAAAATCTCGGACTTTTCCCAAAACATTCTCGCTGTTTATGAACAAAAACGACATCAAGAATTTGACGGTAAGTTTTTATTGAGTCAGGTTCTTCAAAGGGTTATTTATAATCGAACTTTTTGCAATAGAGTCATGAAAAGTCTTGCTACTAATCGTGCTTTAGCAGAAACCTTGGTAGGTGTAATCGGAGATATCCTTCCTGCTAAAAAAGTTATTTCCATGGAATTTCTATTTAAGCTGTTACTTGGAACACTAAAAGCAAATAAAAAAGTTGGCTTAGGTTGACTTTTTTGGATATCACTTTTGAAAAATAGTTAATCCTTCCTAACCAGATTCATTACTACCTTTGGATTATAAGTAATCTAATTTTTTAATCCAATTCAAGCGATTAGTTACCACCTCATATTATAATTGATAGTGTTGACCGAGGATATAATGGAGGAGACGGTGTATTGATGAGCGGCAACTTAGTAGTTGCTTAAAATCCTCTCCATGCGATCCTTGAGGTTTAATTTTAGCTTCTGGTGTTTTTTCTTTTCAACTTCTTGCTCAGGAGTGATGAGCTTTGTTTTATTTAGCGCCTTAACTTTAAGCTTAAGGGTAGTGTGTTCTTCATGGAGGTCGCGAAATTCCGTATTTTCTTGTCTGACTTTTTCAAGTAAATTAGAGTTAATTTCCATGTTTTATAAACTCCTGGTTATGTGTGTTGCGGTTTAATTCTGCCTCTGATTTTCTAACATAATGGATGGACAAGTTGTCGAGATTAGAGCAGGAACTTGTTTCGAATTGATTGAGGGCAATTAGAGCGGCGCTGGCGGCAACAGTATGGTTTTTGAGCTGGCAATTATCGATAAATCTTTTTCCCAATTGAGAGTTTAAGGTTTGGCTATATGGTTCTAATCCATTACCCAAGAATATAGTGGGCTCCTGAGTTAGATCGCATAATTCTTGGGGAGAAAGTGCTTGATCCGCGGTCTCTCTGGATAAATTTCCCTCTGCATATTTAAATCTTGCGGTGTAGATCTCTTTCTTTCTGGCATCGAGAACTGGACAAATTGGTTGGGGAACTGGTTTGACTAAGTTCGCATACGCTTCAAGAGTGTTGATTCCCAAAAAAGGCTTTTCTGTGGCCATTACCAAACCTTTGATCAGACTGACTCCAACTCGGAGGCCAGTAAAAGAACCGGGGCCTGTTGTAACGCAGAATCCATCAACTGTTTCAAGTCCTCCCGGTATGTTTTTCAAAACCTGATCAACCATTACCAGAAACTGGTCAGAATATTTTGAGGAACTGATCGATTCGCCAATAATGCGATCGCCATCTAGAAGAGCAACACTCCCTTTAGGTGTCGAAGCATCAAGTCCTAATATAATCATTATTTCACGTTAAAGGAAGGAAGATATAATTTATAGAGAGAAGCAATGGACTACTCCGCATATCCTTACTCTAAGATAGGTGATAGGTTTGGGAAAGTCAATGAAGAACCAACTTTAAAAAGCTTAAGAAACGAGTTGTATGGAGTAGTTCTTTTTCTTTAAAATTCAGGTGGTTAATAAAATATGATTATTACGGTTAAGTAATTAAATCTCTTCAAGTTGTTGATAAAAATTGTCTTAATCAAGCTTATATTTTTAGTGAAAAATATCTAATATATTTTTGAAAAAGATTTTTTTGAAGGATATAGGTTCAAGTTAGCATTTACTGGAAGTTTTTAATTGCAATACAAAGATCTTAAAAGTAATGTTTGACCGGGATGTAAAACTTTGAGCTTAAAAGTTTTATTTATTAGAGGGTATTTAAATTAGTACTTTAAATTATAAATTTTTCTAGTGCTCTATTTTTAATTTAAAATAATTCCAACTGGATAATAGTTATTACTTCTGAACGCTTAAAGAATCCGCCAAAGAAAAGCCTAAAGCCACCTAAGGCATGGTCTCCATTAATTCGTCATTTTTCATATCGGCTTAGTGGGCTACTGATACATACACCCATATCGCCAAATCAGATCACCTCTTTATCCTTATTGTTTGGTCTGGCCGCGGGGGTGGCGTGCTTATACGGAAACTATACGGCAACACTTATTGGCAGTTTTTTGTTGTTTGTTTGTTACGTTTTAGACAATTGCGACGGAGAGGTTGCTCGCTTCAAGAATATGTCTAGTCATTTTGGGATGCGATTTGATACCTTTGTCGATTGGATTGTCCATAGTTTTTTCTTTGCTTGCCTCGGCTGGGGAGCGACATTAACTACAGGAAAGGAATGGTGGTTTTGGGTCGGTATCGTTGCGTCTCTGGGTGGTGCTATCAATTATGGTTTGGAACTCTTTCAAAATAGAACTCAGTTGCATGCCAGCCAACTTCCTCCCGAAGATGCGATGACGAGAGATGATGATACCAAGATGGACCGGTTTGTACTTAATGCTCGTGTTGTTCGTAGCGATTTCTGTTTTATTGTATTATTTTTGAGCATTGTAGGCATGCTTTGGTATATTCTTCCTCCTGCTGCAATTGGTGCCCAAGCCTATTGGTGTTTGCAGTTTACCCGAAGTGCTCGACGTTGGCATGTATGACACATATGAAACCTTTGAAAATTCTATATCTTTTTATAGGCATTGGTCTACTTGTTTTTGTGTTGACTCATACAGATCTTCCTTCAGTTTGGTTTCAATTAAAAAAAGTTGGTTGGGGTATTTTAGTTGTGCTGGTAGTCTATAAAATTGCCTTCATTGTAGATTCATTTGCATGGCAGTTTACTTTACCCAGCACACAACTCAGTAGGCGATGGTTGTATGACCTTTGGAAGGTTCGTATGGTTGGTGCAGCGTTCTCCAAGGTGTTACCTTTCAGTTCCTTTGGAGGAGCTCCTGTCAAAGGTTTTATTCTTAAGCATCATTATGGAATTCATTACAAAGAAGGGGCGGCGTCACTGATTCTTGCCGAATCTACCCATATGATTTCTATGGTTTTGTTTATGGCTACGGGTGTCTTGCTAATACTATTTGCTTCAAACCTTCCAGAAAGCTATCATTTTTTCTCTATCCTTAGCCTAGGAGCGATAACTACTGGGATACTTTTGTTCTACCTTGTTCAGCGTTACAAGGTTACGTCGTTAACCGGTAGCTGGGTTAGCAAGCGGAAGTTTGGACAGCGACTGAAAAAATTTATTCATCAATTTCAAGATATGGATGAGAGGTTAGTGCAATTTTACACCCGTGATAGAAGGTGTTTCTTCTCGGCATCATTTTTAAATCTTGTAAACTGGTACTTGGGTGCTCTGGAGATTTATGTGATTTTTTATTTCTTAGGCCATCCAATAACAATTATTGATGCTGTTATTCTAGAAACACTCATTGAACTGGTTCGGGCTGGGACATTTTTTATTCCAGCCGGATTAGGTAGTCAGGAGGCTATTTTTATGATTGCAACTGAAGCTATAGCGGGACAATCGACACTTGGTGTTGCTGCTGCTCTCATAAGACGAGTTCGTGAAGTTATCTGGTTGATTTGGGGGTTTTCCATAGGTTTGGAGTATTCACAAAAACCTTTTGACCTAGTTAAAGATGCACAAAAGGATTTAAATTAAAATACTTAAAGTTTTGATAGAAAACTTTTTCGTTGAAATGGGTTATTAAAATAATGAAATGTTTAATTATAGTTGCTGGAAAAGGAAGCCGCTTAAAATCTTTGTCTGATAGTAAGCCGCTGACTTCTATTTTGGATGTTCCTCTTGTTGAACGGGTCATTCGCTCAGCTTTAGAGGCTGGAGTGAATGGTTTTTATGCCGTGGTGGGGTATCGAGGGGGGCAGGTCCGCGATTTTCTTGATGACTTAGGTGGTAAAATCTCAGCTCCTATCACGGTGATTGAAAATGATGATTGGGAAAAGGCCAACGGCTTGTCTGTGCTTAAAGCAAAGCAAGTTTTAGATGAACCTTTTTTTTTATTGATGGGAGACCATCTTTTTGATCCTGGTATCGCTCGACAAATGATCGACTTCCCCTTGATGGGTGATGAAATTGTTTTAGCGGTGGATCAGGATCTTAAAAATCCCATGGTTGACATGGATGATGTAACTAGAGTTATGGTAAGGGATGGTTTGATTCGAAATATAGGTAAGGGGATTGAGGAATACAACTGCTTTGATACGGGAATTTTTCTTTGTAACCCAGTCTTATTTTCCGCCTTGGAACAATCTATGCGAGAGACTGGAGACGACTCACTTTCGGGGGGAGTCCGTATCTTAGCTGGTAAAGGCCAGGTTCGTGCTATGCCGATTGATGGTAAGTTTTGGATTGATATTGATGATCCGGAAAGATATAAACAGGCAGAAAGTTATTTGCTTTCTTGAGTAAGACGAATATAAATCATATAAATGGTGAAGATACTGGCCCCGATAGCGGCAACAACAATGAATACCTTTACCTGGTCAATCAAAGCCATCAGCATTAGAAAATGAATGAAATCTCGATTGGCAAGTTTCTCCGCCATGGAGGGTTCTGAGTTCGGTTCCGGTGAGGTGGCACCAGTATTTTTTTTGAGAATGATTGCGCCCAAAAGAATAAAGGAAGCTAGGCTTGCGACTGCGGCAAGTCCACCAAGATATAGATAGATTACTTCGCCAGTTGCTTTACTTGCTCCCCAGCCAATTGCTCCAAATACAAAGAAATGGACAATGTTGTCGCAGATAATATCAAGCTTGCCGCCTATTTCTGTTTCCATGAATTTTAATCGGGCAATTTCTCCATCTGCACCATCCACCCAGGTTGAAAATAATAAAAAGAGACCACCTAGGATGTTCATCAAATATGTTCCTTCGGTAAAGCAAATGGCTGATCCCAGGCCCATGGCAAAACTGAAGAGAGTGATCTGATTTGGGCTGATTGTTGTGTTTAAAAACAAGCGGGTCATCTTTTGTGAAACTGGTCGCGACAGCAGACGGGTGATAGGGCTATCGTGGTTTTGTCCTGAGCCTGCAAGCAATCGTTCATGCTGTATGTTGAAATCTTCTTGTACCTTTACGTTAGCTGTCGCAGACGCTGATATATACTTAAAGGAAGGTATTCGATCCTGAATATCGGTCAGATCATTTGCGTTGTTCTGTCGAATTATTGCGATCAGAGCTTCTAGCTCGTCCTTACTGATGGATAACGCTTTCGAAGTTGATGCTTCTTGCTGAATAAATGTTTTTAAAGTGGAGCAAACTATTTTTTTATCATACAAATTAGATCCGTTAAATATTAGAACCTTATTTTTTCGATTATTCAGATTTTCTTTTAATTGCTTGGGATTTGATGCCCATTGAGTTTTTGCAATGACGCGCGAGTCTTTTTTGATGGCTAAAGCTAACGTATCTATCTCTTCTTGTGAGGTTTCTATATAGATGATCAGCTCATGGAGTCCGGAACGCTGAAGGCTTATTATATTTCTCAGTAGAAAGGGTAAGCCGGCAATCGGGAATGTATACCAATCGATAGCTTTATAGAATTCTGGAGGAGACGGTAAATGAAGCAGGCCACATGATAAATTGAATGAAGGATTGGTGTTTTGATTCATACCAATACTACCGGGTAAGGATTATTATAAAAATTTAAAAAGATCAATTGACAAATAAGGAGGTAATTACTTGACAAGCTAGTATATAAGCTAGATTGTTATCGCAAGGTTGAAAATAAAACTATCTAATACAGGTCGCAGAATGTTATTCTCGCACAGAATTATTGTGTTTACCACGGTTGTACTTTATTTTTTTGATATATGCCTTCCAGCTGAACCAGTTTAAAATAAGTATTAATCAATTTGAAGGAGATAGGGGTTAATGAGTGAGACCAAATATAGTGGCATGGCAAAAAATATTGAATCGTCAAGAGGAAAACTAGGAGTTTTATTGCCAGGAATGGGAGCGGTGAGCTCAACTCTTATTGCAGGAGTCTTTCTGGTAAATACAGGCCATGCTAAACCAATCGGATCAGTGACGCAGATGTCACGAATCCGTTTAGGAAAAAGAGACAATCCCCAATATCCCTTTATTAAGGATTTTGTTCCTCTTGCAGCGTTAACCGATATTGAATTTGGTGGATGGGATATTTATGAAGAGAACTGCTATCAATCGGCCTTGACTTGTGGTGTTATCGATAAACAGGAGCTTGACCTGGTAAAAGATCAGCTTGAAAAAATAAGGCCTTGGTCTGCTGTATTTGATCCTTCTTTCGTAAAAAACCTGACGGGAACAAATATAAAAAATGCTCCTAATAAAATGGAGTTGGCTAAACTTTTGATTAAAGATATTGAGAGTTTTAAAAAAGAAAAAAATTTGGAACGACTAGTGATGTGTTGGTGTGGATCGACGGAAGCTTATCAGGATTGTATGGATGATAAAGCCTTTCAAAGTTTGGATGAGTTTGAGTCAGCGTTGGAAAACAGTCTTGACCTGATCCCTCCCTCAATGATTTACGCATACGCGGCTTTAAAGATGGGTATTCCATTTGCCAACGGTTCTCCAAACCAGACTGTCGATGTGCCGGCTCTAGTCGAACTATCTATAAAAAATAATACTCCAATCAGTGGCAAAGACTTTAAAACGGGCCAAACCCTGATGAAGACAATTGTGGCTCCAGGACTTAAATCCCGAATGTTGGGACTTGATGGCTGGTTCTCAAGCAATATACTGGGGAACCGTGACGGGGAAGTTCTAGATGACCCTGACTCATTTCGCTCCAAGGAAGTTAGTAAGGGGTCGGTTTTGGAAAGTATTCTGCAGGACGATCTCTATCCTGATCTCTATGGAAACTACTACCATAAAATTCGTATCGAATATTATCCTCCAAGAGGTGATGCTAAGGAAGGTTGGGATAATATAGACATAAAAGGCTGGTTAGGTCAGAAAATGCAACTTAAGATAAATTTTCTTTGCCGAGATTCCATTCTTGCAGCACCTGTGGTACTAGACTTGGTTTTATTTCTCGATTTAGCTCATCGAGCCGGAATGAGAGGCGTGCAGGAATGGCTCTCATTTTATTTTAAATCTCCTCAATGCAGGCCAGACCTTAAGCCAGTTAACTCTCTATTTGATCAGGATGAGAAACTTAGAAATACCTTGAGAATTATTATGGGTGAAGAGGTGATAGATCACTCAGGTCTAAACTATTATGAAAATAAAGGGTAGAGAGTTGCACTGGTCACGTATTTTTTTTCTACTCTCCTAGAGAATAATACTAAAACTGATGAATAGACGTCAGACGATCTAAC
>MDSW01128956.1_pt1 | contig 11650 bp, 10 predicted proteins | sample 811171 | NCBI WGS metagenome assembly MDSW01 (sample SAMN05326641, study PRJNA326480) | marine metagenome | isolation source: seawater | place: Atlantic Ocean: North West | collected 2012
AAGAGTATCAGCATCTCCGCCAGGAATAAACGGTATTCTAGCAGAATCAAAGACTCCAGTAACAATATCAGAAGTTGCTAGTGAAGGTATTCTAGCTGAATCAATAGTACCAGTAAGATTACTTGCTGCTAATGCTCCACTAAATTCGCCAGTTGTAGAAACAACACCATCTTTAATTTTTAATGAGTTTCCAGCCGCTTTGCCAAGTATTGTAAATGATTCTTCACCGGTGCCGGCAACATCGGTAAACATAATCCATTCCCAATCGGCATTAGATCTGTTTGCCATTTTAAATGAAACTCTTTTAGTACTTCCAGAGTCTGCATTCGTATTATGGAATCGGAATGTTTGTTCACCATCACCTTTCATTGTGAAGTTTGGTGTGGTACCACCAGGCGCTAGGATAGCAAATTTCTTACCACCTGAATCAGTATCACTTACAGCGAATACATAATCTGAATCATGAATGTTTGCGGTACCAACCATCGCAGTACCAATTGTAGCAGAATCAGCAGTGATTGCACCAATGACTGTAGCACCGAGATTTGTAACTCTAACTCGCTGTGTATTATTTGTAGAAATGCGTACTTCGTTATCAAGATCGTTCTGATTAATGTAGGTGTTATCATCACCACCAAGATGGATAATACGCTTAATATTTCCTCCAGTATCTTTTGCTCCATACTGTGAGTTATTAGGTATTGTAATTTGATCGCCCATCAGCAAAGTACCGCTGATGTCGGCATTGCCATCTATATCAAGAGTGTCAGCTTGTAATTCGCCAGTAATATCAACGCCGAAACTCTGGGTTGCTAATTTTGTTGCTCCACCGTAATTTAACACTGCTTGATTGGTGCCACCATTAGCTACAATCGTAGCAGTGGTACCATTAAAAATTTTAACATTTTTATTTCCACCTGCACCTTTAATATCAAGGTTACCAGCATTTAACTGTATCGTATTTCCACTAATATTGATATTACCAATGTCCGCAGAATCTACATCGATATATGATAGAGTACCATTAATTAAATCGTTTGAATCGATAAACGGAGCTTCACCAACTCTCGCAAGAACATAAGATGAATCAACTGTACTTCCGATTGTTTGATTTACAGTAACACTAACAACGTTACCAGAATCATTAAGAGAAGCTGCGATATCTGAATCAACACGAGTCTTAAGATAATATTTGTTCGTGGCACCTTCGTCTAAATCATCAGTATCGTGATTACTTAAACTGCTGACCGTTCCTGTCACGTCGCCTGTTACATTACCAATTAAATTACCTTCAAATTGATTTGCAACAAGATCGCCTAAACTAAATGAAGCGTCTCCGGTATTAATCGTGCCGGCAGGATTTGAATCGTACTCATCGACTAACTTCCATTTATCATCTGATACATCATAGTAGATTCCCATATAGGTAAATCCAACACCACTCGATCCGGTATTTCTATTTGTAAAGAATCCAGTATCAACATTAATTGGAGAAGCTGTTCCTCTCCAAGTATCATTTAATGTATGGCCAGTGGCAGCTCCAAATTCAACTGATATATTATCAGTCGAATGAATCAATTGAGGATTAGTTGTAATATCCTCTCCAGTTATGATAGGCGATGTAAATGTACTATCATTTCCTAGTGCAACAGCAAACGTATCTACTCCACCAGTACCGGTACCAACTCCATCAATTTTTACGTAGTAAGTTTGAGGAGCAGGACCTTTCATAAATCCAGCAAAGAAAGCATCATCTAATCCAGTTCCAGTAAATTGAGTTCCTGCTTCACCAATTGCGTTACCTTCATTTAATCTGAAGAATGGAGAACCTGCAGTCACATCAGCGGTTGACACCGATGTTTGAGTACCTAAAACTGTAAGGTTACCATCAATTTGTAAATCACTACCTATGTGAGCAGATGTTCTTACTCTGAACGAGTTAACAGAATGGTTTTGTTGATTGACTAATAATATACCATCTGAAGAATCAGCTCTTACAACCCAACCTAAGCACATTGGATAATTAGGATAAGTTGGAGAAGCGTTTTGTGTTAATCCAGGACCTAAGCCAACGAAGAAATTTGTATTTGCATTTAAGTGAGATGTATCAACATTAAATAATTGACCAGCAATTAAACAATAACCATATGAATTATTTGGAATTGGCCCTGCAGCAATACCTTGAGCATTATAAGCATTGACGTCTGTGGCATCGGCTAATCCAACTGTAGGAACACTATTAGTTCCTGATACATAGTTACCACTAAAATAAAGTGGTTGACCTTTATTAATTGTTGAACCAGAATTATTGTAAACTCTTTGGTGTTCTTCTAATCCTAAATTATGAATTACATTCGAATCATCGCCATAATAGTTTAAGGTATTAAAATCTCTGTCGTACCATAGTGCGCCTTCTTTATATGATGGCGCACTATCATTAACGACCATGTTAATATAATTTGAATTAATAGTAGTAAATGTAGCAGAATCTGCATTTATCGTGCCAGTAACTGTTGCACCATAAGCTGTAGTTTCAAACTTTTTGGTTCCATTATGATAAAGTTCTACTGCACCATCAGCTATAAATTTAGCCATGGTTTCTGTGGCGCCGTTTTTAGTAAGTGCAATACCAGTGGATGCATTGCTTGTCTGAATATATAATGGCCCTGCATTATTTTCTCTAATAACACTATTGCCATTTTGATGATATATGTTTAGATCATTACCAGTACCAAACTTAGCTCTATAGTTATCACCAAATTTAAGAGCTTTATCTGATTTATCAAATAATATAGCACCTGACGAATCAAATATAACATCATCATTAAACACTGCTGAATCAGCTGTTACTTTTGCAAATGTTACATCTGAAGTTGTTTCAACAGGTTGACCAATAGAAATAACACCTGCAGCAGAGTCATATGTAACACCAGTGCCGGCAACCATATGAGCTCGAGTTTCTGTTGCACTTGGCCCAGTGTACGTAAAAACTCCAGTTCCATTATTATAACTAAAAGATCCATCACCACCAGCATCGGTTGCAGATAATGATGCTCTTGAGATTCTTACAAGATCAGCCGAGTCTTGAATATGCGTTGGAAAAGAATTACCATCAGCGGTGTTAATTGTAAAGATACCGGTAGTTGAATCAAATGATGTTGATGAAACGCCAGCAACACTAACAGTACCAATTGAATCGATAAATCCTGATGTGTTGACTGTTAAAACAGGAATTTTTGTCGCTGATCCATAGACAGCTGAATCAACCGTTGCAGCTCTAGTTAAATTTGTAAATGTAGCTGAATCTGCAAGTATCGAACCAGTAATCAATACGCCAGAATCGGTTGTTTCTAATTTTTTAGCAGTTGTATCGCCTAGTGCAGTAGTATGAAATAATGATACACCACCGCCACTGTCAAATTGTGCAAGCGTTTTACCTAAAGATCCTGTTCTATCTCTGATAAGGACCTGTTTACCTCTAATCGCACCATATCCATTAGCTCCACCGTCACCCATATCAAAAAATGTAGCATTAAATATTTGATATAAAGCGCCCCCATCACCTAATTTAATCCATCCACCACTTGTGTAAGGGTATTGTCCGTTTGGTATAATTATCTTTTTAATAGATGCCGAATCTGCAATGTTAATTGATGCAAAGTTAACACTGTCAGTAGTAGCTACTGGTTGACCGATTGATAAGGTATTTGATGCACTATCATAACTAATACCTGTACCACCGAGTGCTGCTTCATCGAGAGCCATGTTAAAATCAGAATCAAAGTTTGCTTTTGTATAAACTTGCTCTACGTCAAAACTAAATACACCGGTAGCTGAATCATATGACAGATCACCTTGTCCAGAAAAATGAGATCTAACTTCCGATGCTGAAGGTCCTGTAAATGTAAATACACCAGTTGAATCATCGTAAGAAAGGCTACCATCACCTCCAGTGTCCGTAACTGAAAGAGCTCTACGTGCCCTTTGATTTGTGAAATCAGAATCAGCAATAGTTGTATTAAATACTTGACCGTCTGCGGTATTAATTGTATATACACCACTTGCAGAATCAAATGATGTTGATGAAACACCGGCAACAGTTACTGTACCAGCAGAATCTAATTGACCTTTATTGTTTACTGTAAATACGGGAACTTGTGTAGCTGAACCATATGTTCCTCCTACAACTCCAGTATCTGTAATACTTAACGTATTATTCGAATCATGGTATGTTAAACCTGTTCCGCCTAAAGTCGCTTCATCAAGAGCCATATTGAAGTCAGAATCAAAATTAGCTTTCGTATAAACTTGCTCTACGTCAAAACTAAAAATACCAGTTGCGGCGTCATAACTTAGATCACCAGCAGCACTGAAATATGCTCGAATACTTTGTTTATAATTTGATTCAAGTTCAGCTGAATCGATACTTAATGTGTTACTCGCAGCATCAAAAGCGATTCCAATTCCACCAATTGATGCGTCGTCTAATGCTGAATTAAAATCACTATCAAAATTCGCTTTTGTATAAATCTCTTCAACGTCAATTGTGAAAACACCTGACGCAGAATCGTAACTTAAATCTCCTTGACCAGAGAACATTCCTCTAATTTGAGATCTAGATCCTAATAAATTAAAGTTAACTGGATTTCCTTGGCTGTCAACAACATTAAATTCAGAACTACCGTCTTGTAGTCTTAGTCCACCCAGGTGTATTGTGCTACCACTTAAATATAGATCTTTCCATTTTTGAGTTGAAGAACCTAAATCAAAAGAACTATCAGCGCTTGGTAATATATTACCAAACTGCACATTATCTGATGTGCCAACCGATTGGCCAATACTAACTTCTAAGTTCAAAGAACCAGGCGTTATTGTAACACCTGTTCCACCTGTAAGAGGCTTGTTTATGATATCTGTAACTCTTCCTTGAGAATCGGTGGTAATCGTAGCAATTTTATCGGAATCGCCGTATGTTCCTGGTATACCGGTAATTCCGGAAGTTCCAATTGCCAATGAAAGAGAATTAGTTGTGGGATCAAAGGTAGGAACAATGCTACTATCAGCACTGTAAATTTTTGAGGTTACATACGCATTTTCAGAAGAGTCATATATAAAGATATGGCCAGTTTGTCTACCGCCATCTTTAAAATCTGAGATACCACCAATTGTATTCGAGGATGCGACATTTCGAATCGGTGTGCCAACAACAATTTTTTTAATAAAAGTTTTTTGATCGTTTGCGGTGACTTTAATTGCCATATCTTCCTCTACTTCGTAACTGATGGACTAATTTGAATTCTACCTTCGAGTATTCTTTCAATAATCGTATTTGCATTACTATCCACAAACGACAGTTCTACATCATAAACATATCGTCCTGTTTTTAATGCATCAGTTTGAGTGTTAGTAAGAGAAATTGTAACAATTCCGTCATCAGCATCACTAATTACGCTAGTAAACGTAGTGGTGTCTGAATCACTACTGTTGTAATTCTTTTTTAATTTTGCTGAAACGGATCTGCCTGTTAAATCCTTTTTTGCGTTATTTGCATCTACACAATGGATTTCTATAGCAACGTCTGATCCTTGATCGATCGTAAATTCTTCGTATTGGGCCATGAAATACTCCGGTTGATTTCTTTGTCGGACGTGTTAACGCCCCTGCCTCTTTTACTATTATTTATAAATAAATAAGTTTACAAACAACAAAAAATGTGTTATAATGTATAAGTTAGTTGAATGGAATGAAAATTTAGATCTAAAAGACTTTTATCTTAAGGCAAAGATAAGAGGATTTGAAAATAATTGTTCTCAAAAAGTAATGATTGATTGTTTTCGTAACGAAAGAGAATGGAATGCTTGGATATTATATCAGAATGATGAAGCTGTAGGTAGTGTAGCTGCACATTCATTTGATGAGTTTCTTCCAGGTAGTTATAGAGTTTTAAGTAGAGTATGTGCATTTGAGTACTCAACACAAAACAAAGGATTAAATAAAGTAAAAAGATTATTTGCAGAGCATCAAAGTATTAGTGATCAATTTTTCTTACCTCAATGTATTAGATGGGTAAATAATAGAGGAAGAATATTTTCGTCTTCAAATCAAAACGAAAAAGGAAGTCAAAGATTGGTACATCGCCATTATTTTCCTACTTTAGAAAGTTTAGGTATTGTTCGAAACATGGGAAATTTTTACTACAGAGGTGTTGATCAAACAATTTGGGAAATATTTCCTGATAAATTTCTAGATAATTTAAAACGTTTTAAGAGTTGGCATGATGAAACCGATATTTGAATTTGACTATAAGTTCAATAAGTATGCCATGCTATCTGAAATCGATAGATTTAAAGGCGAATGTAAAGCTTATGAAGATCCTAGACATCCACCAATTTATAATTTTAAATTAATCAAGAGTGATAAATTAAAAGTTGCTCAAAGGGAAACAAATAAATTTTTAGACTTTTATCAAATAAAAAATAAAGGATCTGGTAGATATTATATTCTAGATAAAAATACCGATCTAGGCATGCATACAGATCATAATACAACATGTTCTATTAATGCTATATTAAATTCTAATACTGCTCCAATTACAATAGAAGATCAAGACTATCATTATTCAGTAGCAGTATTAGACACTCAAAAAATGCACGGCGTAAAAAATAATAACAGTGAAAGATATCTTTTTAAAATATCTTTCTTCGATTTAGAGTATAAGGAGTTAGTTGAAATTGTCTCTCATAGAAAAACTACCTGAGGTATATGATCATAAAAAGCTGTTAGCTGATTATGAAAGTTGTAAGAAAAATGATCAGATTTTAATTACTTCGATTGACGGAAATACATATCAATACGAAACTGGAGATCTAACAAAATACGATTTGGATCAAAAAGATTTTAATGTCGTTAATAAGTTTTTTAAAGGAACTTATACCGAACAAGTTTATAATGATTTGAATCAAAAATACAATATTTGTAGAGCAAGATTCTTAACTTTAGATAACGTAAAAAGAGCGTATTCGTATCATTATGATTTGACAAAGAGAATTCATATTCCACTTCAAACAACTGAATTAAGTATGTTTTATCATGAAGATCAAATTTATAGAATGCCAGACGTAGGTCAGAGTTATTTAGTTGACACGACTAAAATGCATTCATTTTTGCATCTTCACAGAGAAATAGAAAGAATTCATTTTGTAGTTTGTTTAAAGGAATAATACTATGGTAAAAAGTTTAATGGATAGAATGTCTTTATGTGACAAGATTGATTATGATACTTTTCAAAAGCTACATACTGATTATATTATACCTTTAGATATTAAAATTGATAGTAAACTTTTTGAAGAAGAAATAAAAGAATATCATGAAAAGTTTAAACAGTGGGGACCTTCTCATACGCAATTTCCTAGATATGGGTTGCCATTAGTTAATATGAATGGAAGTTTAGATAATAAAATAGATCCAGGGTGTTGGCCTCTTGATACTTGGGCTGATCATCATCCAGATAAAATATATTGGTATCCGGATTTTAGATCACATACAGAAGTAATGAAATTAGAAAGTCTAAAACCTTTAGAGACAATTTCAAATCATATGCTAAGATCTTGTATTTTATGGTGGAATAATACCGGCCATCTAAAACCACATGTTGATATGCTTCCTGATTATATTACGCACCTTAGGCTTTGGGGAACGAATAAGACAGATAAAGAATATCATTTTCATTATTCAAATGGATATAAATTAAAAGACTTTGAACCAGGAAGAATATACTTATCTAGCGTGGTTGATGAACATCGAGCTTTTGCCACTGAAGATTACACTTACACATTCTTTATTGCAGTAGATTTGAATTCAATTCCTCTTATTGAAAGTTTAAAAATATGAAAAGATTATATAGCTCTAGAAGTTATTTTAGTATTCAACACGCCGATGATATTATTATTTTAAATTCATGTTGGGATAGTGGATTAGTTATAACATCAATTGCAAATAGATTAACAGAATATTTAAAGCTCCATAAATTACGATTAAAACCTAGAGATGCTAAAATAGCTATTGTATTATCAAAAACTGAATTAGATAAGTTTAAACCTGAAGACGAAGAAACTAATTTAAGTAGAGTTAAATTCATATGTGAGCAATTTGAAGATAACGGATTGAATTTAAATTTCAGTATATACGTCAGCACTGAAGAATTAAAATATGCTCCACACGAATATGTCAATTCAATGTGGTATTTTAAAAGAAAATGGATTGGTGATAAAAATCAAATTATGATAAAAAAGAGTTCGAACGTAGGGTTTAATGGATTTGGAGACAATCGTGGAATTGATTTATCGCCTTTCTATGATACTTCTTACGATATCATTGAATTCGACTATACAAATAAATTTGATTGGATATTAGATAATATGATTCATTCAAAATATGTTGTGTCCGAAAGAAGCGGTTTAACAACTCTAGGAACTTTTTCGCAGGTACCGGTTTATTTGGTAACCAATAAAAAAATAGAAATTTTTATGAATAATAAAAACAGATTGATAACATGGGGAAATGGTAATTTAACAACTTCAAATAGAATCGATAATGTCATAGATGGAAATATAACTCAAGGATATTATGAAGGACCTCTATATAATATTACACGAGAGGATAGAATATGAGATATTTTGTTGGCTATGACAGTCGATACCAGAAAGACTACGATATATGTAGACACTCATTAGGATTAAGTGTTGAACCGACACCTAATGATTTAATTACTAGAATTCAAGATGGATCTACAGAATTTACGTATTCCAGATTTTTAATTCCGCATATATGTAAACGTAAAGGATGGGCATTTTATTGTGATAGTGATTTTATATTTTTAGATAATGTAAACAACTTAATAAAATTAATTGATAATAATTACGCTGTCATGGTTTGTAAACATCCAGAATATATTCCTAAATCTAAATTTAAAATGGAAGGTCAAGTTCAAACAACGTATAAAAGAAAAAATTGGTCTTCATTAATTTTATGGAATTGCGCTCATCCTAAAAATTCAATATTAAATCCTGATTTAATTAATAGTGTAAAAGGTTTATTTTTACATCAGTTTAAATGGTTAACAGATAATGAAATAGGAAGTCTGCCTTTAGAATGGAATTCATTAGTAGGTTATCATAATTTTAAAAATCCAAAGGCTTTACATTACACAGATGGAACGGAGAATATGAATTGAAAATTGGTGTCTTAATGTCAGGCGGGCTAGATTCAAGTATACTCGCAGCGATTACTAGAAAAGAACATGAGGTAATTGGTTATAGTTATGAACAAATAACTAATAACAAAATATTTGCCAAAAAAATATGTGACATTTTAAATATTGAATATAGGTCATTTAAAACTTTTCCATTAGTTAAAAAAAGATCAGGCATATATGCAGCTAATAAAATATTAGAACAAAATGAAGTTGATCTTGTTTACATTGGAGTTACAAAAAATCCTCCTATACCGGTATTGCATGATGCTGATATTCCAACAAGAATAATAAAAGAAGAAAAAGTTCATAGTTGTATAAAAACTCCATTTGGCGAAATGTATAAAGACGAAGTTTTAAAAATAGGTTTAGAACATGTTCCAGAAATAAATGAAATTATAAAGTATGCTCATACGTGTTGTGCAACTAAAGGAAAAAGATGCAATAAATGTTTCAATTGTCAAGAAAGAGCTTGGGCATTTAATCAATTAAAAATGATAGATTATGGAAAATATTAGACCAGACTGGACAAAAAAACATTTTAAAAACGATAACCGATTAGATTTATCTTTTAACGTTTGTATTGATAGATACGTAAACTATAAATTTGATTCAAATCATTTTGCAGAAGCTTCAGAATGTTATAATATATTATCAAACTATCATAACGTATCACCGTATAATATTGCAATAGGATTTGGTATTTCTGATTTAATCAATCGTGTTGTTCAATTTTGTGCTTTAAATAATTTAGGATTAGATATATTTGGTAATTCATGGAAAGCTGTTAAAGGTTACAAAGATGCTTACAAAGTAAAATCCGGAAAAGATATAGCATATGTCGCTTCTCACAATGGTAATGATGGAAGTATTTTAATGCTTGATCAGGTAGATTCATTATGCGATGAATATCAATGGGTGATGTTGGATGAAGCATATTCCGATTTTTATCCTATTCAATATAATAATAGGGAAAATTTAATTAGATTTAAAACAATGACAAAATCTTTACCTCTACCTGGTATTCGATTTGGATGGTGTTATGGCAATGAGTATTTTATAAAACAGATTCAAGATCTCAGACATGCACACCATTGTATCGGTGGTGTAGAGAATCAATTAACGGAAATGCTAATTGAAATACCTTTTCACGTTGAAAGAATGCTTGAAACAAAATCAATAATTGAATCAGAATACGATTGTAGAGAAACACATGGTAATTATGTGTTAATAAATAACTATAATGACATAGATAAAACTATAGCTACTCGAGAAGGTCGTATGGCTTTGTGTGATAAAGAAACTTGGTATGAAAACAAACCTCATTCAAAAAATAGAAATTGATCCAATCGACGTCTGTAATCGATCATGTTCGTTTTGTCCTCGTGGTGTAGGTTATCCTAATACAAAAAAGAAAATAGAATATGATACTGCTGAAGCTATTAATAAAAATTTAAAAAGTATTTCATATATTGGTTCTATTTCATTCGCTGGAATGGGAGAACCGTTATTACATAAAAATTTAGAAAATATTATTAAAACAGTTATTAAAGATCTAAATTTAAAAGCAGTCACAGTAATTACAAACGGAGATTATCTCGATAAATATAAAGCAAAAACTCTTCATGAGGCAGGAGTTACAAACATAAAAATATCAATGTATGACGACGACCAAGAAAAATATTTTTCTTCGTTTCTACAAGACTTTGAAGTAGTTTATAAGCATTATTACAATGGACCAGATTATGAAGTAAATAGAAATGAAATTTATTCTGATTTTACAGAACATCACTTTGATAGGCCGTGTTATTTACCTTTCTATAAGATGTTTATTGATTTTAATGGTGATGCTTTTTTATGTGTCAATGATTGGAATAAAACTATATGTGGCGGTAACTTAAAAGAAAAACATATTGAAGAAGTATGGAATTATTTTGATGAATATAGAAGAATGCTAAAGAAAGGAAAACGTTCAATGCATCCATGTTCTGGGTGTAACGTATATGGATTAAGAGAAGGAAAAGATAGTTTTGAAAGATTTGCATAATACAAAAAATAAATTAGATTCTGTTAGTCCAAGCTTATGCCTTGCTAAGTGGACACAAGTAACTATTCATTTACAAAATGGCCAAACACATTCCTGTCATCATCCATCATTGCACACAATTCCTTTACATGAGTTGAGAGATAATCCAACCGCTCTACATAATACGATGTTTAAAAAAGAACGCCGTAAAGAAATGCTTAAAGGCGTTAGGCCTAAAGAATGTGATTATTGTTGGAGATTAGAAGATTCAAAAGAGGGTGTGTTTAGTGATCGTCATTACAAAAGTAGTTTTGATTGGAGTGATCCTCATTTTAATAAGATATCAAAAATGTCAGGCGACGAAAACTTTGATC
>MDSW01135123.1_pt1 | contig 11650 bp, 11 predicted proteins | sample 811171 | NCBI WGS metagenome assembly MDSW01 (sample SAMN05326641, study PRJNA326480) | marine metagenome | isolation source: seawater | place: Atlantic Ocean: North West | collected 2012
AATAAACTACTTGATAAGCAGAAAAAAGGTAAAAAACGTATGAGACAATTTGGAAAAGTTGATATTCCTCAAAATGCTTTTTTAAATGCATTAAAAATGAATGAAAATTAATGAATTTTTTTAAGGAGAGATGTGAGAGCGGTTTAATCAGCACGCTTGGAAAGCGTGTATATTAAGCAACACAATCCAAGATTAAGTCCCAATAATCTTTATTTCTATAACATTAAAAAGAAAGTGATCAGACTTTGATCAAACTTACATTACAAAGAATTTCTTTTAATAATAATTTTATTTATTAAATCAAGCCATTTTTTTTTGTATTTATCTATAATTTTTATTTTAGAATTTGATATTTTGGTTAAATTTAATTTGTAGTTTGATTTTTTGTTACACAATAAAAATGCTCCTATAGCAGTTCCGTTACTATCTTTATTTAAATATATTTTTTGATTATATCTTAAGGCTGAAAGATATCTCAAAAATAATTTATTTTTTGTGAATCCTCCATCTATTATGATTGAATTGTTTGAATTCATTTCGTTTAAGCAGTAATCGGTGATTAAGGCTATATATAAGGATGCTAAATTATTATATTCAGCAAAAGTTTTAATAAATTTTTGATTAGTAATTTTTCCTTTCATATCATTAATTGGATTACCTTCTGCAAAAGAAGGTATAACAAAAATTTTGTTTTTGATAAAATGACCAATACCTTTCTTTGTATTTATTGCATTAGTGCGTTTTTTTATAATATTTGAATATTCTCTTCCACCCATAAAACGTACGACAGGTATTTTTTTTCCATATACATTTAATTTCGCAAATATGTTTTTCTTCTCATTTAAAAAATTTGAATTCATTTCTTTATTAAAAATAACTATCCATGTTCCTGTTGAAATTAAAGTAAATGATTTTTTAAATTTTTTTTCATACAGGTAATATGAAAAACTTGAATCATGTCCACCACAATACACATTACAATTATTGTATAAATTAGTTTTAATTAATATCTCTTTTTTTACTTTGCCTATCTTTTTCCATGATTTATATATTTTAGGAATTTTTTTTTCTAATTTATTTTTTAAAACAAAAGTTGAAAATTTTTTTTTCTTAAATGACCACAAATCACTATGGCAACCTAGATATGTAATTTCTGAGGATTTTACTCCTGTTAATCTCCATGCAAAGTATTGTGGATAAAAAATTATACTTTGAACTAAATTAAATTTTTTTTTTAAATTATAAATATAATAAAAAATAGATTTTGCTATTAATAGACCTCCTGATAAATTAGGAGTTAAGGTTTCGGGAAAATCGCATTTGTGGTATTTTAAGTATATTTTTTCGAATTTTTTATCAAAAATATTTTCGTAATCTATAACTGGTAAAAAAAGATTTTTATTTTCATTTATGTTTAAGATACAAGTGCTAGCGTGTGTCGTAAAAATAATTTTATTAATTAAGAATTTCTTTGATATAACTTTAATTAGATCAGTAACGATTTGTAAAATTTTATCTACTTCGATAATATAAAGCTTTTTAAATTTTTTTGAAAATTCCTGATTTTTTTTATATTCAACAATTATTCTACCACTATAGTTGAATAAAATTGCTTTAATATGTGTTTTACCTATATCAAAAACAAGGGTGTTTTTCACAACTTCAAATAAATCATCTTGTAAAAGTAGCTACATGACCAGCATCTACATTTAATATATTGCCAGTTGATTTTTCTGATGAATCTAGGCAAAAATAATAAATTGCCTCAGCAATATCCTCTCCATAAACTGATTTTTTTAACAATGATCTATTTTTATAAAAATTTTCTAAATTATTAACTTTAATATTATATGTTTTTGATCTTTTAGATTTAAGTTCTTTTGTCCACAAATTTGATTCTTTTATTACAGCATCTGGATTAACTACATTAGATCTAATATTATATTCAGCACCTTCAAGCGCTATACATCTTGATAATTGGATTTCAGCTGCTTTTGCAGAGCAATATGATGATACTTTGTTAGAAGGTATTATGCCGTTTTTGCTAACCACAAATATTATAGAACCTCCATTGCTTTGGTTTTTCATTATTTTAAAAGCTTCCCTTGAAACTAAAAAATACCCAGTTGATAAAACACTAAAATTTTTATTCCAAAGATCAATACTTGTGTCTTCAAAAGAAGATTCTGTATTTATTCCAACACTAGAAACTAATATATCAATTCCTCCATAAGTATTTAGTAAATTAGTAAAACATGCTTTAACACTTTCTTCGTTACTTACATCAATTACACTTCCATCAATATTATCTGCACCAAATTGATTTTTAAGGTTACCAATTGTTTTTTTTAATGAATTTTTGTCTATATCAGTTAAAAAAACCGTTGCTCCATTTTCTAGTAATTTTATTGCAGATGCTTTTCCAATAGCTCCTGAACCACCTGTGATTAATGCAATTTTACCACTTAATGGTTTTGGCTGAGGTAATCTTTTTAATTTATCTTCTTCTAAAGACCAATACTCAACATTAAAAGCTTCTTTGTCACTTAGTCCTGTATAACTAGAAACCCCTTCTGCTCCTTTCATGACATTTATTGCATTTAAATAAAATTCACTTGCAAGTCTGGCATTTGTTTTATTTTTAGCAAATGAAATCATTCCAATTTTTGGTAATAAAAAAATTATTGGGTTAGAATCTCTAACCTTAGGTGAATCAATTAATTTATTTTTTTTATAATAATTTATATAGGATAAATTATATTGTTTTAAATTTGATGTGAGATTCCTTATAATTTGATTTTCATTCATATTACTAGGATCAAAATTTAAGACCACAGGTCTTTTTTTTGTTCTTATAAAATGATCAGGACATGAAGTGCCAATTTTAGCAAGTTTTTTTAAATTAGATGAATTAACAAATTCCAAAACAAATTTATTATCACTAAAATGAGATATTTTATTTTCAAGTGAAGATATTTGAGATCTTATGAAAGGTATGATTTTTGCGACTATTCTTTGTCTTTTTGATTTGTCATAACTATTATATAATGTTTTTCCGAAAGGTTTGGATTTGGAGTTTTGTAAAAGCCATTTGGTTGCTGTAGTTATTACATTAATAGTATTTGAGTAACATTCTTTATCATTTTTACCCCATGTAAATAACCCATGTCCTCCTAAAATAACCCCAATATAATTTTTATTCTTTGAAATTTCTCCAAGTTTTAATCCTAAATCAAATCCTGGTCTTTGCCAGTTAACCCAAGCAACTTTATTGTTGAATATTTTATAACAAATCTCCTCACCTTTTTTGGAAGTAGCAATTGCAATAATTGCATCAGGATGTGTGTGATCAGCAAAATCATATTCAATAAATCCGTGCAATGGGGTATCAACACTAGTTGGCCGTGTATTTAAATTATAATAACAATGTGGATACATTGGTATCATGTCGTCTTCAAATTTTTTACCTTTATATAATTTTTTTAATCCATATAACTTACTCATATATAGGCTAGAAAAACCATCTAAATTAATAGTTCCAAGGTCTCCACCAGATCCTTTGACATACATTATTTTTTCTTTTTTATTGGTAAGTGGATCTTTCAAAAGTAATTTTGTTGAAGTGTTGCCTCCTCCAAAATTAGTAACTTGTAAATCGGCACCTAATAAACGTGAGCGATAAACTAGGAGCTTTAACAAATTTAATTTAGAAGATTTTTTTTCATTCCAAAGATTTTTAGGTGAAAGATTATTAATGCTCATTATTTATTTCTTTGTAATCTTAAATTTATCAATCAGAACAGCTAGAATTATAAAAGCTCCCACAAATGTTCCTTGCCAGTATGGATCCATTCCAGCTAATAGCAAACCATTACGAATAATCTCAATCAATGCAGCGCCTATTACAGCTCCTCCAGCTCCTCCAGCTCCTCCCATTAAGTTTGCCCCTCCAATTACTGTTGAAGCAATAACTTTTAATTCATACGTCATTGCTATTCCATTTGTAACTGAACCCAACCAACCAACCATTAAGAAAGCACTTACAGCAGCCATTAATCCAGATAAAAGATAAGCTGATAACTTGACTCTATTGACATTTACTCCAGTTAATCTCGCAGCTTCTTCATTACCACCAATTGAATATATATGTTTCCCCCAGGCGGTAAAATTCAAAGCATAAATAAAAAATAAAGTTAAAATAAAAAGTACAATTACAGAATTAGGCATACCCAAAGTTGCGCCTCCACCAATTTCATTTAGTAAATCTTCATGAGGACCAAATTCATATATCATAGCATTTTTTGTAACCACGATTGCAAGACTACGAGCAATGCTCAACATACCTAATGTAACAACAAAAGGATTGATTTTAATATATGCTATTAAATATCCATTTACAAAACCACATAGCAAACCTGTACCAAAACAGGCAAAGGCTCCAAACCAAATATTGTATCCTTCTCTCATAACAATTCCTAAAACAACAGCTGATAAAGCAAGAACTGAACCAACTGATAAATCAATCCCAGCGGTAATGATGACAACACACATTCCCAGAGCCATTATTGCAATAAAAGAAAAGTTTCTTGTAATATTGAACAAATTTGGACCAGTTGCAAATGCATCAGCTATTATTGAAAAAACTATAATCATTAATATCAATGCAATACTTACCCAAAAAACCTGATCTTTAAGCATTCTATTCACTAAGCTTGATTCAGTATTATATGAATTTTCCATATTATGCTGTTTGTAAAGCTCCGGTGATTAATCCAGTTACTTCTTCTGGAGAGCTATCAGTAATTTTTTTGTCTGCAACTTTACTACCTCTTCTTAAAACTACTATTCTATCACTAACTTCAAAAACATCAGGCATTCTGTGGCTTATTAAAATTATTGAAATACCTTGATCTCTTAGTTGACGTATATAGTCTAAAACTTCTGCAACTTGTCTTACACTAATTGCAGCAGTAGGCTCATCCATTAAAACAATTTTAGCGTCGGTTAGCTTTGTTCTCGCAATAGCTACTGCTTGTCTTTGTCCTCCAGACATTAATTTAACTATGTCTCTAGGCCTTGTTTCTGATTTCAATTCATTAAATAAGTTTTGAGAAATATTATACATTTTTTTATAATCTAAAAAAGGAACATAAAAAATTTTTTTAAATAATTCTCTTGATAAAAAAATGTTAGCTGCTGCAGTTAAATTATCACATAAAGCTAAATCTTGGTAAACAACTTCAATACCACTATTTCTAGCGTCAATAGGTTTTGAAAAATTAACATGTTTATCTTTGTATAAAATTTCTCCAGAAGTAGCCTGAAATACTCCTGCTACAATCTTAATTAATGTAGACTTCCCTGCTCCGTTATCTCCCATCAAACCAACAACTTGCCCCTTATCCAAATTAAAATTTACATTTTTTAAAGCTTCAATAGCTCCAAAATTTTTTGAGATATTATTTAAATTTAATATAGGCATTTTATTAATAATAATCCAATCCCCCCTTAAGTTAATTAAGGGAGGATTTTAAAAAGATTAAATTAACCTCCAGTACAAGTATCTACATTATCTGGCAAGCAGATATCAAGCCCTGTATATATTGCATTATTAGAAGCATCATCAACAGCTCTTAAATTACCCTCAATGACTTCTTTAAGAATATATACTGAATCATATCCCATTTGATATGGTTTTTGACCAACTTGAGCGTGACTTAACCCAGCTTTTAAAGCTTCAAGTTGCTGTGGTAAAGTATCAGCAACTACTAATAAAGTTTTTTTACTGCTTACTCTATCCATATGCGCCATTACTGCATCTTTATAAGCAGCTTCTGCAAACTGAGGCCAACCGCCTACTGGAACAAATGCACCTAGATCTTCATATTTATTCATAACATCAGCCATTTGTTGAACTGATAATGCAACGTCGTCATTAGAATAAACTGGACATCCATCAACTTCAGTCCAACCATTTTGACCTTCAAGACGCGGTCCTGGAGGCTCTGAAGATGCAGATCCAACTACGGTATCTCTAAAGCCTTGCATTCTTTCGTTTAAATTATTTGCAGCGGCTCCTCCTGAAAGCAGACAAACACTTCCTCCCTCAGGTTTAAGCTCCATAGTAATTTTAGCTAAATTAACACCAATAGCATAATTGTGTGTACCAACATAAGCTAAACGCAAATCTCTATCTTCAGCTTGTAAGTCTGAATCAAAAGTTATAATCGGCACATTATTAACATTTTGTTTTCGCAGCAATTTTCCCATAGCTGGAGCATTTGAAGGAGCCATAGAAATTCCATCAACTCCTTTTGCTAACAAATCTGATACAATTTGCAATTGCTCTTCCTCATTATGTTGAGCCGGACCAATGAATACACAACTTACACCTTCTAATTCTTCAGCAGCTTTAGCACAACCTGCAGCAGCTGGTTCATAAAAAGGATTTTGCATCATTTTTGGGACAACATAGAAAATCAAGCTTTTAGCATTAGCGCTAGAAAGACTTAAAAATACAAAAGAAAAAACAACTAAAATAAAAGATTTTAATTTCATAATAATTTCCCTCCCGTGAAATTGATAAATATTTAAAGATAAAAAAATTAAATTATCAATATATATTTGAAAATAATTGTTGAATTTTGATAATTTTTGATTATTTTTGATTTTTTTTGAAAAATTTATATGAAATACATTGAAAGATCAGAGAAAATTCTAAAAATATTAAGCGGAGTAAAATACTTATCATATAATCAATTACAAAAAAAAATAGGTCATTCTGAATCCACAATAAGAAGAGATATATACAAATTAGCTACAAAAGGGCAGGTTATAGTTTCCCATGGCTCTATAAGTATTGGTAATTTATCTAGTAATAAATATTTATATGAAAATACAGACAATTTGATACAAAAACAAAAAATTTCTAAAAAAGCAGCATCTCTTATCACAGAAAATGATTCCATAATAATTAATGGAGGGTCGACTTGCTATTATATGAGTGAATATATAAACAAAGCAAATGTTAGCATATTTACTAATTCATTTATTTTAGCCAATAGATTTGTTGAGAAAAGTAGCGTAAATGTTAGCATTGGGGGTGGAACTATAATTACAAATGATCAATTAATTTACTCCCCACATAAAGAAAATATTATTGAACATCTTTATGCATCAAAATATTTTTTAGGTGCTAAATCTATCACTAAAATTGGTTTATTAGAAAGTGATCCACTCATAATAAATTACGATAATTTACTCATGAAAAGAGCACAAAAAACAATCGTATTGGCTGACAGCTCTAAATTTAGATTTAAAAAAGGATGCTATTCTTCGATAGGTTTAGAAAATATTAATACAATTATTACTGATGCGGGTGTTAAAGACGAAGATATTAAGATATTAGAAGAATTTGAAGTTAAAATAATAATAGTTTAAAATTATTTATTTTGAGCTTTAAATATTTTGCCACTAAATTTACATTTATTAGATGCTAGAAACATGAACTTGTCTAAAATTTTTTCCGGAGGTAGATTTTTTCTAGGATTTTCTTTAGGTGCTGCTTTAGCTCTCATATCAGTTCTTACCCTACCAGGATCAATAAAATTAATTTTTAAATTTTTATTATAATTTTCTTTAATAAGAATTTTTATAAAAACTTCTAAACCAGCTTTTGAAGAAGAGTAAGAACTCCAAAATTTCCTTATTTTCCAGGCAGCTGTTGATGTTAAGGAAATAATTCTTCCAGATGTACTTTTATTTATTAAATCATAAAAAATACTAATAATAAAAAAATTTGAAATTAAATTTGTTTCAATAACTTTTTTCCAAGTTTTCAAGTTTGATTCTTTAATGATTTTCATTTCACCTAGAATTGCTGCATTTAGTATAATAACATCTAGTTTGTTATATTTTCTTTTTATTATATCTCTGCTTTTTTTTAAAAAATTTAGATCACATATATTTCCTTTTAGGTGGTAAAAATTTTTTTGATTATAAAGTAGATTTTTTTTTAGTATTTTTTTTCTTGAAATACCAAATACAATTGAGCTTTCACTTAAAAAGCGTAAAGCTAAAGCATTTCCAATTCCTCTTGAAACTCCAGATATAAGAATTATTCTAGAATTTTTATTCATTTTAAAATTTATATAGAAAAAATATTCATATTAAAATATGTTTATAATACATTATGAAAAAAATAATCTTAACGGTAGATAGCAGCACCTCTTCATGTACTGTGATGGCTTGGGGTATTAAAGGTAATTTTATTTTTAAAACTACAAAAAAAATTAAATTACTAAATCCCAAAACTGGGTACTATGAACAAGATGCTAAAGATTGGAAATTGGCTTTAATTTATAATTTTAAAAAAATTTCATCTAAATTTAAATCTAGTGAAATTTTATGTATTTGTATTACAAATCAAAGAGAAACTTTTGTTCCAGTTGATAGAAATTGTGTACCATTAAGACCTGCTATAACTTGGTTAGATGAAAGATGTACAAAAGAGGTTTTGTCTCTTTCAAAAAAGATAGGTAAAAAAAATTTTCATAAAATTACTGGAAAAAATATTGATATAATTCCATCAATTTTTAAAATTGAATGGATTAAACATAATGAAAGAAATATTTTCAACAAAACATATAAATTTTTAGATGTACAATCTTTTTTAATTTGGTTTTTAATAAAGGAATTTAAAACGAGCTGGGCAAGTTCTGATTCAAGTGGTGTCTTTGATGTTAAAAATAAAAAATGGTCTAAGGAAATTTTAAAGAAATTAGGATTGAAAGAGAGTCACTTTCCAAAATCTTATAAACCAGGAACCATTGTTGGAAAGCTATCATTAACAGTATCTAAAATTACTGGTTTAAAAAATAATATACCTATTATGGTTGGAGGTGGTGACGGACAGTCAGCTTTTTTGGGTAGTGTTTCTAATATAGAAAAAAATGCATTTCTTAATTTAGGCACAAGTGTTAATTCAGGCATTTTTTCCAAAAAATACTTTTTTGATAAATCATGTAAAACTAGCTTAAGCTTAGATAATAAGGGTTATATTTTAGAAAATCCTATTAAGGCAGGTACTTTTTCAATAGATTGGTATTTAAAGAAAATTTTAAATCGAAAAAAAATTCAAAATTATAAATATTATGAAAAAAAAATTAATAATACATCGATTAGAAAAACTGGTTTGTTTTTTGTTCCTTATTTATTAGGAGTAATGGGACCTTATTGGGATAGTAATGCTAAAGGTATTTTAATAGGAATTTCAGGCAATACTACACAATTTGATATTTATAGATCTATTATGGAATCTATTGTTCTTGAACAAATTTTTACTCTTAATATAATTTTAAAAAAAACAAAAAAATCAATAAATAAAATTATAGCAATAGGAGGTGGTGCAGAAAGTGATATTTGGTGTCAAATGTTTGCAAATATTTCTGGTATCACAATTGAAAGACCTAGAAATAGTGAAGGAACAAGTTTAGGTTTAGTAATATTAGCTTTAGTTCACTTAGGATATTATAAGTCTACTCGAAAAGCAGCAAATTTAATTTTAAGCAAGCAAAAGAAAAAAATTTTTTTACCGAATAAAAAAGAATTCTTTCTTTCCAAAAAAATACTTAATTTATATTCTAAAATATATTTACAAAACAAAAACCTATTTAGTGAAATAAAAAAATTAAAAGATAACATACACAAAGATGAATGATATAAATTTTTTTGAAAAATTTTTTGATAGTAAAAAATTACCTATTAAGAATATTTTTTTTTATAATTCAATAAATAAATATGAATTAAAAATATTAAAAAAAATTACAACAAAAAAAAAATTTATAATTCTTTGTGATAGAAACACTTATGATATTCTAGGAAAAAGAATTTATGAAAATATTAAAAATAAATTTTTAGTATCTAAAATAATTTTGAAGACTAAAATATCGAATATTAGAAGCGCCTATTATGTATCAAAATTTTTAAATTCCTCAAATATTTTATTAGTTGTTGGTTCTGGTACTGTTAATGAAATAGGTAAATATGCAGCCTATTTGCAAAAAAAAGAATATATTGTTTTTCCAACAGCACCAACAAATGCATACGCTTCTAATACTGCATCTATAAATGTTAAAAATATTAAGAAAAGTCTTAAAGCAAAATTTCCTAATTCAATTGTAATTGATTTAAACATAATTATGAGATCTCCAAAAAGACTTATTAATAGTGCTTTTTTTGATGTTGTATGTAGAGCTAGTGCTCAATCAGATTGTTTAATATCTAATTTTGTATTTGAAGATAAGTATGACAAAGTTATGTATAGTAAATTTTTCAAATTGGAAAAAAATTTATTATTAAATTATAAAAAGATTTTTCATAATTCAAATACATTAAAAAATTTATTTAGAGCTTGTATATTGATGGGATTAACTACATATATAATGGGTAACTCAAAGTTTGGAAGTATGTCAGAACATATGATTTCACATTATCTCGATATGTTTAAAAAAAGATCCAATATAACAACACATGGAGAGCAAATTGCACTGGCAGTTTATTCAATGATAAAATTACAGTCAATTTTTTTTAAAAATAATAAAAGTCCAGTTTTATACTATAAAAAAAATGAAGAAAAAATTATAGAAAAATTTTTTGGAAAAAAAAATCCATCATATTTTATTAATGTATATAAGAGAAAAAAATTGTCTGAAAAGCAAATTATTAAAATTAATAAAAAATTAAAATTAAATTGGAAAGAATTAAAAATACAATTCTATAATATATCTTTGTTAAATTCACTTTTATTGAACATATTAAAACAAAACAAAATTAGTTATAAAAAATTTGGATTTTCTAAGAAATTATATGAAGATGCTATATTAAATTCAAAATACTTAAGAGATAGATTCACTATTTTAGATGTTGCTGATTTATCGAAAATATTGAAAAAAAATTTAAAAGAAATTATTATATGATTTATTTAATGTTACAATTTAGCAAAAAAACAAATTATAGTGAAACTACTATAATCTTAATAATTGGAAATTTTTTATATGCATGAAATAATACGTTTAAGTAAAAAAGATAATATCGCTGTCACTCCTAAGGACCTTCCTAAAAATATTACAGTTAATGAAAAGAATTTAATCAAAACAAAGGTTAATTAATTAAGAATTATAAAATGGAGAGATGTGAGAGCGGTTTAATCAGCACGCTTGGAAAGCGTGCGTATCAAACAACACAATCCAAGGTTAAGTACCAATATTCTTTATTTCTATAACGTTAAAAAGAAAGTGATCACACGCTGATCACACTTAGAAAGGAAGAAATGGCACATATTCGAAAACTACGACGTAAATGGCAAGCGCAAGTCCGAAAACAAAAAATTAAGGTAACTAAATCTTTTTGGAAAAAATCGGACGCTAGTAATTGGGCGTATAGGACCGAAGCTCAAATAGAGACCGGGTCTTACTTGAAGATCAAAAAGCAAGAAAGATTGAACGAGATTAAGTTATCTGAACTGTTGGATATTTCTTATAATATCTTTAAAGGGACGTTGGGGAAGTGGTAAGGCCTATCACTTCCCTTTTTTAAATTAATCTATCAAATCACATTCATAGTACATACTATATTTAAACGTACTAAAATC
>MDSW01163565.1_pt1 | contig 11650 bp, 1 predicted proteins | sample 811171 | NCBI WGS metagenome assembly MDSW01 (sample SAMN05326641, study PRJNA326480) | marine metagenome | isolation source: seawater | place: Atlantic Ocean: North West | collected 2012
ACTCACACCAGCCTCTGCACCCATTAAGCGGTAACCCAACTTGGCTGCATTCTCTTTACGCGACAGTACATAATATGAGCCGTCAGCCTCCGCGATAAAACCACCTTCCTTCAGATTAACTGTTTCACCTGTGACAGGGTCACGAGATTCCAGCTCGACCTGCCCAGTCGCTAACGCATTGCCCTTGCTGGTTTTACCCATCAAACGAACAGGCGACTCATCAATCGCTATATGCCCATCCAAAGCAATGCCATTAAAAAGCATATTACCTTGAGAGGCTAAACCGCTCAATTTTCCGTAAGTATGCGCAATGTATGTTTCCTTGTGATGGGTGATAGTCTTTAAGTTCTGCTGGACTAATCGATCTTCAGAAGTGTTCTTTAAGCCAGCCAAACGAGGGTCAAGCCCTCGATATTGAGCTGCAACTTTAGCAATATGCTCCGACTTGGCGTATCGTGAGATTGTTTGAGAATCGAATCGACCACGGCCATGAACTGAATGCTCTAATTCCTCACGAATTTTTTTTGGTAATGCTTCACGAGTGTCGGCATCCACTTGATTAGCAATAGCTTTCTCAGGATCATTCCTAATCATTTCAGCCATTTTGGTTCTCCTCATCTTGGCTAAACGAATTCCATCCAGTTCGCTTCCAGTACCGGCCATAAAATCATCCGCCCAACGCTTAAAAGCACCAATAGGATCATCATTTTTATCCTCAGTGTTATTAATTTCTAAAGACGGAATCTCCTTTGCAGTGATAGTTTTCCATTCTGATGAAGAGTTCGCCTGAAGAGGCAAATTTGAAACGGTATTCGGAAACTCCTGAGATGATTCAAGTGCGCGGGGTGATAGGGCTGCCTCCGAACTCACCTGTTGGCTGCCTATGTAGTTATATGCTGCCCAACTAAAAACTGCCGTTATAGCAGCGCTAAACATGATTTTCTTCATTTTATTAATTCATTAAACCTCGAACAGCCAGATTTACCAATGACAAGTTGTCCGATTCACAAAACAAAGGGACGACAGGTTATTTGTCGTCCCTCCAATTATATTTCATCCAAAAAACATAGGCTGAATTTGGAGAAAACCCTCCAAAATCTATTCCCTGTAAACAGCACGGAAATATCGATTATCAATAGAACTACCAAGCTCTATATTTGTACTTCCATTTTCAGGAATAACTATTTTAGTCAGCCCCAACCACTCAGTTAAATTACTTGAAAACTCAACGTAATAGACTTCACCAGGAGCTCCGGATATAGACAATTGATTTTTTTTAGAATCAATCACAATACCAAGTCTAGGAGGCATAATGCTCGATATTTGATCAAGTAGCGCAAAACTATTGTAACCTCGATCCTTATTATCTTTTGTAAAGGAACCACCAAACACGCTGCTACCACCAGCCATCTCGGAAATGGCGTAGACTGCTCCGTTTAATTGAAGCATTAACAAATCGTTCTTAACTACTGTTCCATTGGCATTAACCAAGGATATATTATTTTGAATAATGCCATTAAAATATCCAAAAGATCCACCAACCAAATATCTTCCATCAAGTCTTCTATGAATAGCCTGCACTGGGCCATCAAAACCAAGACCAATATCAAAACTTCCATCAAGTTTCCCATCAGAGCTAAGTCGGGCGATTCGTCTGGAAGAAATGCCATCGTAGGTAACAAAAATCCCACCAATTAATATACCATTGTCATCAATCGTTATCGCATGAACAGAACCATTTGGACCAGTACCTGCATCAAAAGATTTATCCAATGTTCCGTCGGCATTTAATCTTGCAACATTAGGCACATATTCCCCGTTAACATTTTCAAAACTTCCTCCTATTATAATTCTAGAATCGGGCTGATAAGCAACAGAATAGATTTCTCCATCTACAATTGGAGGAGTAAAAACGTCCCATTTTTTCCCATCAAGTTTTAGAACAATGGCCCCGCCTTCTCCAGCTACCAATATATGCTCTCCATGTATATCAATATCAAAAACTGTTCCTTTAACTCTTGATCCAGGATCAAAACCCTCATCAACACTACCATCAGAGTTTAGTCTTAAAATATGTTTCCTATTGTAATCGTCAAACTCGTTAAACAAGCCACCCAAGTACAATGAACCTGATTGAGTAAACTCTGCGGCAAATACAGTATTATTTGGCCCAGTACCCGTGTCAAAATTACTCAAAACAGCTCCATTACCATTTACCTTCGCAACTCTCAAAGCAGTCTTTCCATTAATTTCATTAAATTCACCAGCCACAAGAGCATTGTTATTGTTGTCCATCGCAACAGCATACACTGGCCCATTTGCCCCTTGCCCTTTTGGTCCTGGCAATGATCCTCCCAATTCATTATCTAAAATTATGATAGTAACAAAATTTTGAGGAGTGATTATTCCTCCACCAGTTGCATCATAAACTCTAAAACGAAATGCCTTAGCTCCATCAATTGTATCATTATCTATAATTGGGATATCCAAGTATTTCGTGTCTTCACTATCAGCAAAAACTACTGAGCCTTTTACAGGAGAATAATCAATACCCTCTTCTGCAGTTAGTGGCGTCGTTTCATAACTTAATTCTACCAAGCCAGTGTACCCATTTGTTCTAGTTATACTCACTGTTGCAAATGAAGCTGTTTCTGCGATTTGCATTGCTGCAGGTGAAATAAAGAATTCACCAGGAGACACATCGTTATCTATAATTCTTAAGGCCGATCTTCCTATCCCTAGTTCTGCAGAACCTTCAACATCCGAAATTAAAAGACCAACACTCTCTTCCATTTCAACCTTGTTATCATCTAAAACTTCCACACCCACACTTTGACTGGTTTGACCATCTGCAAATAATACCCTATTTGTCAGCATAACAAAATCGAGCCCTGCCTGAGCGGTTCCATTTGTTGCTGTTTGAAACAAAACCGAAGCTTCGCCTATCGCTGATCCTAACCTACTAAATTTAATTGTCGCCTGCCCGCTTGGAATCCCTTCAGAAACACTGAAATCCAAGTTAGAGAATGTTATCATGCTGTCATCATTAACTATTTCAATTGATGAGACAGATTGATCTCCTTCAGCTCCTTCACTGAATTCAGACAACTTCAAGCCAATAGATTCATCACTTTCAACTTCCGAGTCATCTATCAACAATACTTTGATTTCTTTAACTGCCTCACCTTCGGAGAAACGCACTTCTTGATTAATTGGGATATAATCAATTGCAGGAACAGCCGGAGTTCCTTCGAGAGAGATAACTGTCTCAATCCTAGTACTAACAGTTTCATTTAAGCCACCACGGCGAATCAAACGGACAACTGCATTTGTTCCTCCTTCAGGAACTGCATAAACAGAATCCATAAACTCCAATTTACCGATCCCTTCAGTTATTCCGCCATATATTTCTATATAATTTAAGCATTCATTGCCATTATACATACTGAAACCACCACCGATGTGAATGCTTTCTCCATTTTGCTCATGAATCCTCTGAACAGTCCCATTGAAACCAGAGCCGAAATTAATTGTTGGATCAATTGTTCCGTTTGAATTAAGTCGGACAATTCCAGGTCGAATCATTTCTGCAAATGTATAAAAACTTCCACCTACAAGCACCTTGCCATCTGTCTGAAATGAGACAGCATAAACTGGATTATCTGGCCCTGCACCCGGACTAAAACTTTCAATCAAGTTGCCTTCAGGCCCCACCATGGCAACTCTATTAATTTCGTCATCATTATGCTTGGTAAAAAAACCTCCAACCAAAACATTTCCGTTTGGATGCAAATCTATATCCCTTAAAGAATCATTAAACCCTCCCAAGCTCCATCCAGGCACTATATTACCTTTCTCAGTAATTTTAACTAAACCTTTGATATTCTGACCACCTACACTGGTAAAATCTCCACCTAATATTATATCTCCATTTAAATCTATTTCTACAGCATTGATGGCTCCACTGACTCCAGAATCTAGTTCAAAAGTCTTATCGGTAGTTCCGTCTGAATTAATTCGTACTACATTGCTGTATAAGTCTCCATTAAAGGATGAAAAATCACCGACAACAACTATTCTGCCTTTTGAATCCATTGCTAGGTCATGAATATTACCTTCAGCGCTTGATCCTATATTAAATGTATCATCTACAGAGCCATTTGATTTCAAACGAACCAATTTCCCATGATTTTTTCCATTAAACTGATCGAATTCACCGGCAATTAAATAAACACCATCTCCGTATTTTTTTATCACATTTACAGCTCCGTTTGCTCCGCCGTGAGGCAAGAACGAATCATCAACGGTGCCATTATTAATTCTTACCACATAGCCACTAGGTAAATTATTAAATTTCTTAAAATTTCCGCCCAAAAGAACTGATCCATCATTCTCAATATGGATTGCTCTTATATCTCCGTCTGGCCCAATTAAATTACCATTTGTACTAACTACTGCACCTGAATCCATATTCACATCCTCATCATCAATAATAGTAACAATTGATGTAATCTTGGAACCAAGTTCGGCGCCCCCAATAACATTATCCAAAGTAAGTGTTACTTTTTCATTACTCTCCAACTCTAAATCATCATTAATAATAAGGTTATACTCTTTAATCCTTTCACCTTCTGCAAAATCTAAAACAATATTTGCGCCTACATAGTCAGGAGATTCTCCCAACGAAGTTGCAGTAAAATCTTGAGTTGCTAACTCTACACTTTGATCACCAATAGCCCCCCCTACTCTAGATACTACAATGTTTAAACCGCCACCATTTTCATTTATGTAATATTCAGAAAGTCCAAATTCTATTTGGCCATAAGAATCCATGCTTTCTAATGCTACCGTTACAATATTATTGTTCCCAAGGATTGCTCCAACTGGATCAAAAAGCTCAATGTATAAAGTTTCATTCTCCTCTATTTCATTATCATCAATAAGAGTTAAGTTAATTAGCTGAGGCTCCACATCACCATTATCCCATTTTAAAACACCGGACAAAGTTGTATAATCTAATCCCTTTGTCGCTGTACTTGTTGCTCCGTCAATTTCATCAATTACTCTATAACCAACACTCACATTACCTTTGGAACCAAGCCTCCTATTTACTGAAATACCTAAAGTTCCTGCACTCTCCTCTACTGAATAATTCGTAACTTCAAATTCAATCAATCCAGATTTCAGATCGTTGTCTACAATTTTTAAATGAGCGATGTTTCCTCCTTGATCAGCACTTATAGCCGCACCACCTCTTGGATTAGATAATATAATACCCACAGTTTCATCACCCTCTTGAAACTCATCTTCAAGAATATTTACATAGAATGACTTACTAGTCTGACCTGAACCAAATACAAGAGTCCCCTTCTTTGAAGTATAATCAAGAGATGCCTGTCCTGTTTCATCAACTGTTGCATAATCTACAGATACTGTACCATTAGCTCCATCCTTCCGCTCAACTGTTATTTTTGCCCTTCTTCCACCTTCATCAACATATGTTTCATTTGATTTGAATGCAAAAACACCTGGCCCAAAGTCATCATCAACAATAATTACTGAAGATGTTCTTAAATCTATTCCAAGTCCGGTTGGAATAATTTCACCATTCAGCTCTATTTGACCCATTGGATTACTGATTTCGATTCCTAACTCTTCATTACCTTCTTTGTTACCATCAGGGAGTAAAACTACCTCATAATCCATCTTACCAAGCCCCATCCTAAGGCTTAATCCATTGGCTACAACCCCATCCCCAAGCTTCCATCCACTACCATCATAAGCACTTCCATATGTCCAAAGTACTGAGTTGGTTGACACTCCAAATTCTAGCAAATTCAGATAAGCATAATTTTCACTTAATGTGTGATAAATTGCATCTGAATGAAATCCAACAGAAGCTACAGAATCCCAAACTAGTTTCTTATTCTGACTAATGTAATCAGCGGCAACTGGTTCATCTGGATCTTCTACAACACCAATACCAGTAGCTATTCCACTTCCTGATCCATCCTTGGTTCTAAAATAAACTGACCCCTCTCCCAACGATCCATTTTTACGACGCATTACCACATTGGCTTCATCCTGCCTTTCAGATGCAGTAAAATTAACATCATCAAATCCAATCACCCCTGGCCCAGGAGTCCCTCCTCCTTGAATTTTTGCTAGGTTGAATCTTTCTGCAATTTCCGATCTCCCATCAATACCACCTCCAACTTCATTAAAACTTCCTCCTATTAAAAAGTCACCCTGATCTCCAGTTTGAGCAACAACATTAACAAGTTGAGTATCTTGAAAACTGAATTTTCTTGGCAGTCCTGCAAACTGATTGAATGCAGTATCCATGAAACTGGTATCCAGAGTTCCATCAGGATTCAATCTGGCAATTTTCATTCTTCTAGAATAATTGTACTCAGTAAATGCGCCTGCAGCGACTACCCTATATTCAGGAGGGCTAATCCATTTAATTATATTACGGAAATATGGAGGAATAACACCATAGGAGTCATCCGGCTCCAACAAATATTCAACCGGAAGGGTTAAGTCTGGATTTTGATCAGCTATCTCTGCATCAAGTAAAATTTTAAAAAGTTCTTCCAAATCACGAGAATAATAAGTTGGATCACCAACAACGTTAAGCGATGTATCCATAGACAAACTCAAAACTGGAAAATCAAATCCATTACCAGGATCAAAACTAATGTCTAACTCTCCAGAATCCTTAAACTTGGCTATGTTATTTCGAAGAACTCCAGAAGCTTTGGTAAAGTTACCTCCTACATAAAAACCACCTGAGGGATCAATTTTAATATCATGAACAATCCCATTAATTCCCTGATTAAATGAAACAGTGTTATCTACCTGTCCGGTTTCATTGTTAAGTATTGCTATAGATGGACTATAAACTTCTCCAACAAAAATAAAATCACCACCAATTATAAGCCTGCCATCAGCCATTACGGCTACTGAATTAATTGGACCATCAGGACCCAATCCGATATCAAAATTTAAATCAACTTTACCGTCGCTCAATAGTTTAGCGATTGAATTTCTACTTTTACCATCGACTTCATCAAAATCACCAACTATTAAAACACTACCATTTTGATCTAGAACTTTTAGATCTATAACCTCGCCATTCACACCTAGACCAGGCTGAAAACTGTCATCTATTGATCCGTCATAATTAATTCTTACAATTCCTTTTCTTGGCTTTCCATCATACGAAGTAAATCCACCACCTGCCACGACTTTGACAATATCATTAGCACCTACAGATAAATCGAGTGCATTCACAAAATAATTAGCACCTAAACCAACATCAAACTCATCATCAACTGATCCATTGCTATTTAAACGTTGAATTCGGTTTATCAATTCTCCATTGATTGAGGTATAATCTCCAGCAACATATATTTTCTCCTCTTTTTGTGTCTCTAAAACAGCTCCAGTATCGTACCGAGCACTCTGAACAGCTAAATCATAAACATCATTATTGATATCAGGGACAAAAGGATTATCTATAGTATCACCAATAGCACCTCCTGCAGGCTGATCATCATCCATGATCGTAACAGTTGTCCAAAATTGAACTCCAAGATGAGATCCAGGCTTAATCAACTTCTCTTCTTCGGGCTCATCCCCTCCATCTCCATCTCCATCTCCATCTCCATCTCCATCTCCATCTCCATCTCCACCGCCGTCTACGCCGCCATCGTTTTCAATCTGATCTTCTGTATCTCGAGCAAAATCATCAAACTCCGTTTTCAGACTATATAATACTATAACTATGTCCTCATTAAATTCAGCTATTTCATCGTCAGCAATTTTAAATTTAATTAATTTTGGCTCTATATCATCTACGCCCCAAGTTAGCTTACCGGTGACCACTCCAAAATCCCTCATCTGAGGGTCGTTTGTAATTGGCAGGCTAAATGACGGAGTAAATAATCTTTGACCAAATGGTGTTGCCAGATCGGAACCTGGATTTAATATTTGTTGTGGAAGACTAAGTCTTGAATGCATTGGCTGCTCAAAATCTCCAAAATCCATCATGCCTGAAAGTGCAGAAGGTGTAATTCTAGGCTCATCACCCGGTAAAAGTAGATATTTTACGCCTGTATCAATGTCATCGCCATGGCCAGAAAGTAGATTCGAAGATTTTGGCCCTTCATTCACCCAATTCTCACGGGCATCATCGACAATCATTCCCCTGTTTGGCCCAATCATGTAACCAACTTCCACACTGGCATCATAAGGAAGTGCCCGCATTACAGGTATTTCAATCATCCTGTAACTTGGATGATCAAATTCTTCTTGAGTTTCTACTCCAAAGAAAGTCTCACTTCTCTTATAACGAGCCTGCATGAAGGAAAAACCACGACGTCTACTTCCAGGCGTATCAGGCCACGGTTGCTGCTCCCAAATCACGTCAGTACCAGGACCAGAAATATCATTAATTCTTAAAGTTGAACGGAACTTACTTGCATGTAAAACAGGCTGAATATTTTCTGACTCACCCTCAACTGGCCTTGGATTAGACAATATCAATTCCGCCATTGTAAACGGAAATGCCTCACCATCCCTATTAGGCAATAATTGAATTTCAAAAGTCTTTGACATTTCATAATCCCTAAAAACCAAAGTTCCTTTGAGAGGGTTAATAGGCGTACCTATGAAATCAATTCCTTCTCTTGCAGGAACTCCTGCTTTAAAGGTGTATTCTATATCGGCATTTTCAACTATTGAATCAGGCAATCGACGAGCAAATTGCACCGTGCCAATCTCTGCATCTGAAAGGTCTTTTCCACCTTTTACTTCATAATCGACTTCAACAGCTCCCTTAGCACCTAATCCACGAGTAACTAAGATCTCCACAGTGCCATCGAACTCTGATGTTATGTATCCTTCTGTCGCAAATTGAAATGTACCAGATTCACTGCCATAAATAATTACAGTCGAACTGCTAAGATCACCCAAAACCAAACCATTTTTTGGATCGGAAAGATTTATTTTAAACAATTCATTGGGCTCGTTTTCAGAATCATTTATAATATCTACCGTAAAACTTTTACCCCCTTTCTCTCCATCCGCCCAACTTAACATTCCATTGGAAGCACTATAATCAAGATCACTAGCAGTCAGCGGTTCAATTTCATAACTCACAGAAACAGCCCCTGCACCTCCTCTTTCCCTGTTAACAGTAATCGTTACAGATCCGTCATTCTCATCAACTGCGTATTCGCTTGCAGCAAATTGAACCATTCCCGAACCATCTGCTATTATCGCCTGAAGAGAAAAAGTCAGAAATGCAAGAGGCAGCAATGACTTGCTTGAGAAAAATCCTCTCATCAAATTCAACCAAAAAACTTTCATATATCTATTAGATTTAAAAACTACCATGTTTTTTACGTTGCCCAAATTAAGGCGCTACAGCCCTAAAATAAGCAGCCCCATCTTTAGTATCTATTTCGACCACAGTCTCAGTAATACCATCAGCATCTATAATTACGCTATCAAATAACTTCCACGTAACTAGATCATCAGAGATTTGAACATCATATCTATAGCCACGCACTCCCCATACTCTTACTTTATGTCCATTATGGGATGGAACTAAACCAACTGACGCCCTTAAACTTAAAGGCAGTTTAATGTTATCAATCCAAGCAGCATCCGCTCCAATGCTATTGGCAAAATCTTTTTGATATCTCCATGACAACTGGTGGCTTCCCTCTGACAAATTAAACTCATACTTATTCCATTCAACCTGCCCAGACCATTGCTCTACAATTCTTCCGTCTATTAGGAATGATAATTTATCCCAATTAAGTTCCGAATCTAATTTAACATAAAACGATCCTTTACCATTATTTGAATCAATCGTAACTGTTATTTCACTTACTTGATTATTTCCCACAGAACCTGACTGCAACGCGTATGCGCCATCTAAACTAACTTGAGATTGAACAAACCAACCTGCAGATTTATCAGTTGACCATGGTAATTGGGTCAATCTACCACTCTCAAAATCATCAGATAAACTTCTCAAACTAAAATTAGCTCTTATATCAATATCATCTGTTATAACTAAACCAATCGGATTATCTAAAGAATTGATAGATCCACTCCAACCAGCAAACTGGTAGCCTTCATTGGCATCAGCTACTACCTGAACTTCCGAGTCCTCAGCATACAATCCAAACCGATTACCATTACCATCTTGAAATGGTAGATTAGGATTCTTTAACGTTCCATTTTCATCTGCCTTAATGATTAAGCTATATACATTCTTGGCAGTAAATGTAGATGAAACTCCAAGATCTCCATTAACCCCGCCAAAACCATCAACTGCAATTTTAACGGTTGATCCTTTTACAAGTGCTTGATCGATTCTACTAAGACCGGGATTACCATCCATATTTTTCAAATTATCATCATCATCATTTGATTGTATTAATAGTAAATCTCTCACACGAGATCCTTGATATACTCCCATTATAGTATCAACTTTTGTATTTACGGTGCGTACACTTAAAACTCCATCAAAAGGAGCTGTAAACGTCCACCACACTGAAGAACCTCCCTCATTATCAGCATGATAAGGCTCATTAGTTTCTTTAGTCGCTTTATTAGTATTAACTATTTCCGACAACCAATTCTTGTAAAAAATTTTAACCTCAGAACCCTTAGCAGGTATTTCTGCAATTGTAATTTTTCTCTTACTTAAATTATCAAGATCATATCCTCCATCAAACAAAGTCACTCCATTAATTTCAACATTCAAATCATCCTGATTTTTCACATCTTGAGACAACGAAAATTCATTTGTTTTTCCGTCAGCAACAAAAATCTGTATATTTAAATGTTCAGCATTCCCAAAATGATCGTTTGGAACATCAGGCGCTTTGTAATCAATTTCCAATAATGTTGGCTTGGATATATTGTTTGAAAAATCAATAGCTACAATTTCTACCGAATTAATCCCATTCTTTAGCAATAGTGGAATAGACCATTCTTCAGCGCCTATTGCCTGAACTGCAAAGGCACCATTAATTCTCACCTGAATTTCCCTTACTCCAGAAGCATTAGGAACGGGATCTTTTGCATTACCGACAATCTCTATTCTCTCCTCTGATGTAACCAAACCATTAGGGGGGCTTTTAATTGTCAGATAAGGAGGGGTCTCATCAACAACACCTCCAACTTCTGCTCTTAAACGAATATATCCCAAATCACTTGCATTAGAACTAGCAACTACAATTCGGTAAGTTTTACCTCTTTGAGCATCAAAGTTCACGTAGGATTCTCTTTTGCCATCAACAGGTATATTCGCCGCAAGTTCAATTAAATCCATCATTTCGGATCCATAATAAATCGAAACTATGCCAGAAATATCACTCCCTGATAAATCAACAATCGCACTACCAGTCGAAGAAGGAGACCAATTCCACCACAGCGAAGCCGCACGATTCTCTGCTAACGAATGTTTTGGTTCTCCTGGCTCTATTGTTGCAAAATTATTAAAAGCTTCTACAAGTCCTCCCTCATTTGGTAATTTAATGGCTTCTGAAAAATTATCATTTATAGGTTCTGGAACAATTTCGTAAGTTACAACACGTATTAATTCCTTTTTCCCTGGCGCATCAAC
>MDSW01130982.1_pt1 | contig 11648 bp, 10 predicted proteins | sample 811171 | NCBI WGS metagenome assembly MDSW01 (sample SAMN05326641, study PRJNA326480) | marine metagenome | isolation source: seawater | place: Atlantic Ocean: North West | collected 2012
AATCATTGTTTGGGGTGCTTAAATGCTGAGATTTATACCCTTTTAACCTGATCTGGATAATGCCAGCGGAGGAATAATGCATTACATATTATTGATTATATTATCAACTATACTCTTTGCAGGTTCGATCAAAGCAGAAAAACTTACAGTTTATACATATGACTCCTTTGTTTCGGAATGGGGTCCTGGACCATTAATTAAAAAAAGTTTTGAAAAAAAACATAGTGTTGATTTAGAATTGATTGCAGTTGATAGCGCTGCAACACTTTTAAATAAAGTGTTATTAGAGGGCTCCAATACAAAAGCTGACATTATTTTAGGATTGGATATGAACTTGTTTGATGCAGCTGAAAAATCTCAACTTTTCACAACTCATAATTTAGAAAATATTAATGAAAATTTAAAACTACCTATAGAATGGAAAAGTAAAATTTTTGTACCATATAATTATGGGTATTTCGCATTCGTATACAATAACAAAAAATTTAAAACACCTCCTAAGTCAATGGATGAACTCATTAACAATACTAATGCCAGAATAGTAATTCAAGATCCCAGAACTTCCACTCCAGGTTTGGGATTGCTAACTTGGATCAAGAAACTTTATGGAAATAATGCTCAGAATAAATGGTCAAAATTAAATAAAAAAATTATATCTGTGACTAAAGGTTGGACAGATGCTTACTATAATTTTTTTATGTCAGGTGAAGCAGATATTGTATTAAGTTATTCAACATCGCCTGCAGCCCATGTTATGTTTGAAAAAAATTATGATATATCGGCTGCTATATTTAAAGAAGGAAATTATCTATCTGTTGAATTTGCAGGAATATTAAAATCTTCAAAAAATAAAGAAATGGCTAATAATTTCTTAGAATTTATGATTTCTGAGGATTTTCAAAAGGTAATACCTTCTACAAATATTATGTACCCTGTCATAAACACAAAACTTCCTGAAGCTTTTAATGAATTAGAAATACCTAAAGTTTTACAATTAAATCCAAAAGAGATTAATGAAAATAAAGATGATTGGATTAATGAGTGGCTTAATGCTTCTTAAGAACCTTGAATAGAACTTGTAATTCATTTGTATTAAGTTTTTTTTTCTTAATACTTTTATTTCCTTTTCTAGGTATTTTTTCTAAAATTAATTATAATTTTATTGAAACTTTAAATTTTTTAAACAACAATTATACAAAAAGAATTATTTTCTTTTCATTTTATCAAGCCTTTTTATCGTCGTTTATAAGTTGCGCATTAGCAATTCCTTTTGCGCTAGCTTTAAATCGTCATAAAAATTTTAAAATTATCAAAGTTATTATTTCTTTATGTGGCTTTTCATTTGTAATTCCGTCAATACTAATTGTCTTTTCAGTGATTAAAATATTTGGCTACAATGGTTTTTTAAACACCTATTTAAATTTTTATGATTTTGCATTTATTGATAGTATATATGGAATAAAAGCTATTCTTATTGCTCATATTCTTCTTAACACTCCTTTTGCCACAAGATTATTTTTTCAAAATTTAAATAATATTCCAAACAAATATTATGAAATCTCTAGCTCTCTTAATGTTAGTGTTTTGGGAAATATTCTTAAACTAGAAATACCTGTTTTAAAACAAAATTTGTTCGCAGTTTTTTCAATAATTTTTTCTTTATGTTTTTTGAGCTTTGCAATTGTAATGGCACTAGGTGGTAGTCCAAGAAACTCAACTTTAGAAGTAGCTATTTATCAATATGCATTGTTTGATCTAAACTTTAACAAAGCAATTATTTTAAGTTTTATACAAATTATTATTTGTATTTTTTTTGTTTTAATTGGTTTTTATAAGTTTAGAGGATCAAGTTTCTTTGAAATAGGAAATTTAGAAAACAAACATCCTCATAAGGATTTAGTTTATCTTAAATCGATCGATTTTGGATTGATTTTTTTATTTATAATTTTTTTATATTCACCTATATTTTTTATCTTTTTTGAGGCAATAAAAAGTAATTTTTCAAATATAATTTATGACGATTATTTCATTAAAGCATTTAAGAATTCAATAATAATTTCCTTCACCACTGGAACTTTAGTTAGTTTTATTGGTTTGGTAATTTCTAATATCTTAGTTTTGAATCATAAAAATTTATTATTTCAGCAAACTCTTTTTTTAATAAGTTCAATAATTATAATAATATCTCCCATTATATTTAGTCTTGGATATTTTATTTATTTTCAATCTGTTATTAATGTTAAATTTGTTAAACTCATTATTGTAATTTTAATAAATGTTATTTTTTTATTGCCTTTTGCAATTTTGATTTTTTTTAATAACTTAAAAAATATTTACTTTACTTTTAAGGATTATAAAATAACTTATCGTGTAAAAATTAGTAATTTTTTTATAATAATTTTCCCATTATTTAAAAAAAACTTTCTTTATGTTTTTTCAATTTCAACAGTCATTACTTTTGGTGATTTTACTATAATATCATTTTTTAAAAGTGATGATTTTGAGACCCTACCTTCTTATTTATTTAGACTGATATCATCGTACAAGTTCAATGAAGCGTCGTTCGTGGCTGGAATAATTTTATTTATAAGTATGTTAATTTATTTTATACTTGATAATTTAAATTACCAAGGTAGGCCAGTCATTAAGACATGAGCATAAATACTTGCAATATATCCAATAAAAATAATTGGCGTCCATTTTAGATGACCAAAAAAAGTATAATAACCTCTGGCTTGCCCCATTAAAGCAACTCCTGCTGCGGAACCTATTGATAACAAACTACCACCAACGCCTGTTGTAAGAGTAACTAGTAACCACTGATCAATTGACATATCAGGTTTCATGGTGATTACAGCGAACATAACTGGTATATTGTCAACAATTGCGGATAAAACTCCTACAATTGAATTAGCTATAGTTGGCCCTAACCCATCATACAATATTTCTGAGACCAAAGACAAATATCCAATAAAACCCAAACCTCCAACACTCAATATTACACCAAAGAAAAAGAATAAAGTATCCCATTCTGCTCTTGATATTTTTTTGAAGAAATCAAATTTATTTTCTTCTATATCTGGATTGTAAGTAATCTTTAAATAATAAGAATACAAACCTAATAGACCAATGCCAAACATCATACCAAGCATAGGCGGCAAGTGTAAAAGATTATGAAAGTTAACAGCACTAAAAATGGTTAATAGACCTAGGAAGATAATAATTCTTCCTCCTCTTTTCATATAAATTTTTTCAGAACTAACCTCTGGACTCTCTTTAGGAATAAAGAAATACATAATCGCTGCAGGGATAATGTAATTAATAACTGAAGGAATGAAAATATTAAAAAAAGTAAAAAACTCAACAATTCCTGCTTGCCAAACCATCAAAGTAGTTATGTCTCCAAAAGGGCTATATGCACCTCCAGCATTAGCTGCTACTACTATGTTAATACAACCTATTGAAATAAATTTACTATTACCTTTGCCACAAGCCATAAGGACAGAACACATTACTAATGCTGTTGTTAGGTTATCGGCAATAGGAGATAGAAAGAAAGTTATTATTCCAGTAAATATAAATAGCTGTCTAAAACTAAACCCTCGAGATGTTAATTGGTATCTAACTACGTCAAATACTCTTCTTTCTTCCAAAGCATTAATGTAAGTCATTGCCACCAAGAGAAACAAGAAAAGTTCGGCAAATTCTAAAATATTATGTTCAAGAGCATGTTCAATTTCTTGAGAGTATTCTTTATTTGAAGAAAAATGAAAAGCTATTATAGCCCATATAACTGCTGCGGAAATAATCACTGGTTTAGATTTTCTTAAATGACTGAATTCTTCAGCCATCACAACAGCGTAAGCTATAATGAAGGTGATTAAACTTATAATACCGACATAAGATGTTGTTAAATTTATTTCCATAATTTTAAATTAAAATCAATAACTTCATTTGCAATGTCAAAGTCATATAAATTATTATGCATTGCTTCGTCAATAAAAACACATTTTTTTATTACTTTTGCATTTTTGTACAAAATTTTGCTATGTTTGTGTGGGACTATTTCATCTTTTTTACCACTAATTATTAAAAGAGGAGACTTTAAAAATTTAATTTTTTTTAAATTATCAAATTTATCTTTTACAAGAAACTGAGTCGGATATATTTTATATTTTTTTTTTGCTAAATCAGGGATAGAGGTAAAAGGGGCTTCTAAAACTACTGAAATGAATTCGTTTTTTATACCAAGTTCAACAGCTACTCCAGAGCCTAATGATTCACCGTAAATGACTAAATCAGATAATTGAAAATCTGTATTAATTTTTACCCATTTTAATACTGCTTCTGCGTCTTTATAAAGATTTTCTTCAGAAGGCTTCCCCAAATTTCCACTATACCCTCTCCATGAAACAAGTAAAACAGACCAATTCCTATCTATATATTGTTTTATCCTATAAGATCTTTCTCCTATGTTAAATGAATTGCCATGAAAATATATTAATAAAGGAGATTTGACTTTACTACTAAAATACCAAGATAATAATGAGATATTATCTTTTGTTATAATGCGGACTTCTTTAACTTCAGCTAATCCATAACATGATGGTTTTTTTGGTTTATCTGAAGTATTAAAAAGTATTTTGCGTTGGAATAAATAAAGCAAAAATCCAAAAAAAAAGTATAGAAATATGCAAGAAAATATGTAAATCATATATAAAAATACAATATTATATATATTAGCTAAATATGGTTTCTGCAATTAAACCCTTCAATCCCATGGATTTATATAATCAAGCAATTAGAAAGATTGAAAGTAGAGGCATTAGGGCTACTAAACAAAGAAGAGTTTTAGCTAAAATATTGTTTGATAAAGGGAATAGACATGTTTCTGCTGATGAACTTTACCAAGATGTAAAAAAAGAAGATAGAAAAATTTCTATGGCGACTGTTTATAACACTTTAAAACAATTTACAAATTTAGGAATAATTAGAGAAGTTGTTGTTGACCAAAATAAATCACTCTATTGCACTAATCGAAGAAATCATTATCATTTATATATAGAGGATGAAGGTAAAATTATCGATATACCTGTAAAAAACATAAATTTAGATATACCTTCAATACCTGCATGCCTCCAACTTCACAATATAGATGTAATAGTTAGAATAAGAACTTTAAAAGATAAAAAAAGCTAAACACAATGACCAGCAAGTTATTGTGGTCTCCGAAAAAATTAAATGGTCAGATAGAAAAATTTAAAAGTACTTTACCAAAAAAATTTTCAAACAAAAAATATTCTGACTTACATAAATGGAGTATAAAAAATATAAATAATTTTTGGAGCAATGTATGGGATTTTACAAAGATTATAGGTGAGAAAAAGGGCAGAATTTATATTAAATCGAATAATTTTATTAATTCAAAATTTTTTACTAATTCTAAGTTAAATTTTACTGAAAACTGTTTAATAAAAAATAATAATTCTGACGCAATTATTTATTATTCTGAGCAAAAAGAAAAAAGGAAATATACATGGAAAGAGTTAAATGAAAAAACATTTCAATTATCAGCTTATTTAATTAAAAAAAAAATTAAAAGTCACGACAGAATTGCAGCAGTACTCCCTAATTTTCCTGAAACTATAATAGCTTTTTTGGCAACTGCACAAATTGGCGCTATATGGTCTTCATGTTCTGCTGATTTTGGATCAAAAGCTATTATAGAGAGATTTAAACAAATAAAGCCTAAAATATTATTTGTCACCAATTGTTATTTTTATAATAATAAAAAAATTAAAACCACAAAAATAATACCTGAAATTATTTCCAAAATTCCAAGTATACAAGAAGTTATTTTAATTCCATATTTATATAAAAATCAAAATTATAATTTTAAATATACTTTATGGGACAAAATTTTTAAAGATAGAAAATATTATAGAGAATTTAAAAAATTTAATTTTAATCATCCATTATATATTTTGTATTCAAGTGGAACTACTGGCTTGCCTAAATGTATTGTTCATGGTGCTGGCGGCTCATTGATACAACACAAAAAAGAGCATCAGTTACATGCAAATATTATTGAAAATGATAGAGTTTTTTATTTTACAACTTGTGGTTGGATGATGTGGAATTGGCTTGTTTCAAGTCTTTCTTCAGGAGCAACAATTATACTCTATGAAGGTTCGCCATTTTTTCCAAAAATTGATTATCTTTTTGAGATAGCTAAAAAAGAAAAAATAAGTTTTTTTGGAACAGGTGCAAAATATTTAGATTATTTAAAACAAAATAAAATAAACATTAAAAAAAAATACAAATTAAATCATTTAAAAACTATTGCTTCAACAGGATCACCTTTGATGAATGAAACTTTTGAGTATGTTTATAGTAGTATTAAAAAAAATGTGCACTTGACTTCAATAAGTGGTGGCACAGATATTGTATCATGTTTTGTTTTAGGCAACCCAACAATGCCAGTTTTTTCTGGAGAGATTCAATGTGCTGGGTTGGGAATGGATGTAGATGTTTTTGACGAAAATGGGAAGTCGCTTAAAAATAAAAAAGGTGAATTAGTATGCAAAACGCCCTTTCCATCTAAACCTCTTTATTTATGGAATGATAAAAAAAATCAAAAATATTTTCAAACATATTTTAATAAATACAAAAATGTATGGCATCATGGAGATTATTGCAAAAAAACATTAAAAAAAGGTTATATTATATATGGTAGATCTGATGCAACTTTAAATTCGAGAGGTGTGAGAATAGGTACTGGAGAATTATATCGTGTAGTAGAAAATATAAATGAAATTGCTGAATCATTAGCTGTAGAGCGTAAACTTAAAAATGACACTGAAGTAGTTTTATTTGTTAAAATGAATATGAATCACCATTTAAATAATAAAATTATTAAAAAAATTAAAAATAATATTAAGTTAAGCTTATCTCCAAAACATATACCTAGTAAAATTTTTTCAATAAATGATATACCAAAAACAAAAAGTGGAAAAATTGTTGAATTATCAGTAAAAAAGATAATCAATGGAGAAAAAATAAATAATTTAGAATCAATATCAAACTCAGATTGCCTTAAAGAATATGAGAATATATATAAAATTATTAATTAAAATATTATGCCTTACAGAATAGTTTTTAATAAAATTGGTGGACCAGAAGTATTAAGTTATGAGAAATTTCACCTCAATGATAAAATAGAAGATGGATTTGTAAGAATTAAAAACCATTCCATTGGAATCAACTTTATAGATACTTATCATCGATCAGGGCTATATCCTTTGCCTGATAAACTTCCGATTTGTCCAGGCTTAGAAGCTGCAGGAGAAATTCTGGATTTAGGAAAAAATGTTAGCGATTTTAGTATTGGTGATAGAGTATGTTATGCTTCAACTCCTATAGGGGCATATAGTGAAGTAAGAGATATTCCTTATAATAAAATAGTAAAAATTCCCAAATCAATAACAATGGATGAAGCAGCTTCAATTTTTTTACAAGGTTTGACTGTTGAGTATTTATTTGAAAGACTTTATAAATTAAAAAAAAATGAAATATTTCTTTTTCATGCTGCTGCCGGAGGAGTTGGATTAATTGCATGTCAATGGGCAAAGTCTATAGGAGCAAAAATGATAGGCACTGTGAGTAATGAAAAAAAAGCTTCTTTAGCAAAAAAAAATGGTTGTACGTTTATTATAAATTATAAAAAAGATGATGTTGTAAAAGAAGTTATGAAAATTTCTCAAAATCAAGGGGTTTCAGTAGTATTTGATGGCGTTGGCAAAGATACTTTCAAAACATCATTAAGTTGTTTAAAGTTAAGAGGTTTGATGGTTTCCTTTGGGCAATCCTCTGGCATGGTTGAGAATGTAGATCTTCATAAAACATTTAACCCAAAAAGTTTATATTATACGAGGCCAACATTAATGCATTACAATAATACTAGAACAGAATTAGAAAATGCATCTAACTTATTATTTAAAAAAATAATATCTGGAGAACTAAAAACAAACATAAGTGAAAAATTTATGTTAAAGCATGCTTCAGAAGCCCATAAAAAATTAGAGGCAAGAAAAACTTTTGGATCTTTATTGCTTGAGCCATAAATTGGCGACCCCTAGGAGAATCGAACTCCTCTTTTCAGGATGAAAACCTGATGTCCTAACCGATAGACGAAGGGGTCATCTTGAAAAATGTATATAGTAGATAAGTATTCATTTATCAATTTAATTAGTCATCAATTATAACATCTTTAATAACTAATTGAGGTTTAATTTTTTGAACAAAATTATCTTTTTGGACACAACAAACAAATATAAATTTATAATTTATGTAATTTTTAAGATAATCTCCTAAATTACTATTTAAGCAATTAAAACATATAGCTTTCAACCTTAATCCTGTTACATTTTCAAAAAATATCAAAATATGGCTATCTTTAAGAATTTTTATTGAATCTATCTTTACATCCTTGATTGCAAATATTGGTTCAGGATTGCCATTCCCATAGGGTTCTAATTTTTTAATAGTTTCCAAAAAATTATTATTTAATTCATCAACAGACACAAAACTATCAAAATATTGATTTTTTTGAAATAATGATGAGTCAAATTTTATAAAGATTTTATCTAAATAATTTTTAAATTTATTTATATTTTCAAAATTTATTTTTAAACCTGCGGCCATTGCATGACCACCGCCTTTTATTAAAATATTATCATTTTTTGCATTAATAATGATTTGTCCTAAATCAATATTTTTAATCGATCTAGCAGAACCTATTCCAATTTTATTATTAAATGCTATTACAATGATGGGTTTGTAAAAATAGGAGATAAGTTTACTTGCAACAATTCCCAAAACTCCAACATGCCAATCTTCTCCATAAACCAAAATATAATTTGATTTAGTTTGTTTTTCTGCTTGAATTAAAGCCTTTTCAAATATTTTTTTTTCAATTAATTTTCTCTTTTCGTTAAGTAACAATAATTTTTTAGATATTTTTTCAATTTCAATTTTATCTTCTGAGATTAATAATTTAGAAGGTAGAGAAGAATCGTCAAGTCTGCTAGCTGCATTTAATTGAGGACCTATTATATAAGCCAAATCCAATGAAGTAGGAGTATTTTGAATGTTAGAATTATCTAAAATTTTTTTTATTCCTAGGTTTTGCCGTTTTTTGATTAAATCTAAACCAATTTTAACAAAAGCTCTATTATGATTTGTTAAACTAACTACATCACATACCGTTCCTAGGGCCACTAAATCTAAATATTTCATTAAATTAGGTTCGGGTTTTTTATTTAAAAAATTAACTTCTCTAATTTTTTTTCTCAAAGCCATTAAAAATAAGAATGTAACACCTACTGCTGCCATATCTTTGAAATTATTTTTTTCATCAAATCTGTTTGGATTGACTACTGAATGAACTTTAGGTAAGTTAAATTCACTAAGATGATGATCAATAATAATAATATCTATAATTTTATATTTTTCATTATCAATAATATCAAATGAAGTCGTCCCACAATCTAAAGCAAATACTAGTGTTGCATTTATATTTAACATTTCATTCATTATTCTAATATTTGGCCCATAACCATCCATTAATCTGTTAGGAGTTTTTAAAACTATATTTGATGTATAATTTTTTAAAAACTTAAATAATATTGAAGCAGAGGTAGCTCCATCTACATCATAGTCAGCAATAATGCCTATTTTTTCATTATTTTTTAAAGCTTCGATTAATCTCGAAACAGCTTTTTCCATATCATTTAATAGAAAAGGATTTGGAAGATTTTTAACTAAACTTGCATCAAGATAATCATTTATTTTATACTCATTAATATTTCTTAAAGTTAAAAGTTTTGATAAAAAATAAGGTATTTGAAATTTTTGGCTTAAATATAAACATGATCTTTCATCAAAATCTTTCAAACTCCATTTATTTTTCTGAATGGATTCACTGCTAAACACAAGTATTAATTTTGCTGATCGATAGGTAAAATTGATATTTTATCTAAAACAAATTCAAGTTTTTCAATAATTGTCAAAGCCTCTAATAATTTAATTTTCTTAATTTGATGAGTAACAATAATAATCGGAACTGGATTATCTGGATTAGAGGATTCTGGTAGTTGTAAAATTTTTTTAACAGAAATATTAAAATCTGTAAAAATTTTTGTTATTTTTGACAACACTCCCGGCATATCTTTAGTCATAATTCTTATATAATAAGGAGACTGATTATTTAGGGCATTAAATTTTTCATAATCAATTAAGGTTTCCATCTTGTATCCAAGAGAAGGTATTTGAGAAGATGATGCAATTTCATATAAATCAGAAATAACTGAACTTGCAGTAGCAACCCCTCCAGCTCCTGGGCCTTCCAAAAATAAATTTTCTAAATGATCTGTTTCAATGCTTATAGCGTTTAATACGCCATTTACTTTTGATAAAGGGTTGTTGTTTTCAATTAACTTAGGGGCTGTTACACAAAATATTTTATTATCTACAACAAACGACTCAGAAACCAATTTTATCTTACAATTTAACTTTTGAGCAAAATTAATATCCTCAATTTTAATTTCTGAAATACCTTGAATAATATTATTAGAAAAATTTAATTTACAACCAAAACAAATAGATGATAAAATTGTTAACTTATGAGCAGAGTCAAAGCCCCCTATATCTAATTTAGCTTCATGATCTGAAGTATACCCTTTTTCTTTAGCTATATTTAACACATTTTCAAAACTCATGTTTTCATCTTGCATTTTAGTTAAAATATAATTTGTAGTGCCATTTAAGATTCCTGAAATTTTTTTGACACTATTCAAAAAAAGGATATTTTTAATTGTTTTTATTATAGGTATACCTCCTGCAACAGAAGCCTCATATAATAAACGTACATTATTTTTTTCAGCGATATAAAACAATTCATTTCCATGATTAGCTATCATTGCTTTATTTCCTGTGATTACATGCACTTTTTTTTCCAATGCTAATTTTGTTAATTCAAAACTAATGCCTTTTTCTTCGCCAATTAGTTCAATTAATACATCAATATTTTTTATATTTATTAAATCAATAGGGTTGTCGTACCATTTAAATTTACTTATATCTGCTTGTCTTTTTTTATTACGATTACGTGCAGAAATACCAATTATATTTATGTTTATTGAAGATTTATAACCAAAAATTGAATTATTATTATTAATCGAATTCACAACAGCAGATCCTACATTGCCTAAACCAGCTATTACAATATTTAATTTTTTCATTCTTTATTTATTAATTTCTTTTATGCATTTATCTATTTCTATTTTATCATTATTAGACATTCTGCACAAATCTATTAACTCATCTTCACTTAATTCAATATTTTGAAAATCAGGAACAGAATCAATATTAGGATATCCGCACGAAATAATAATAAATGAAAATATAGAAAAATAAATTAATTTCATCAATTCAAAGATATAGATTCATTAATGCCTAGATTTATGTTTAAGCACTGAACAGCTTGACCTGCAGCTCCTTTTTTTAAATTATCTATTAAGCTTACAATAATTAACTTTGAACTGTCATAGTGTTTTAATAATTTAATAATGCAATTATTGGTATTTTGT
>MDSW01139084.1_pt1 | contig 11648 bp, 7 predicted proteins | sample 811171 | NCBI WGS metagenome assembly MDSW01 (sample SAMN05326641, study PRJNA326480) | marine metagenome | isolation source: seawater | place: Atlantic Ocean: North West | collected 2012
TACCGATCAATATGGCTCATAGAGAGCCCATGTCTGCACTAAATCTGTTCACAAGGGGGTTATGGAGAAACCCTCGTGAACATATGCTATTCACTTATCCACTTCACTAGTTCAATCATTTTGATGCGTACACTTCGGAACACAACTCAACAATTCTTAGTTTGCATCAACGACGAGGTCCTCCAAAATAACAACCTCAATGTCAGTTATCTTTGTTATCTCCACTTCTATGGAACAAGGTGTTGGTCCACACATATTTTGGGTATCCTCCGAGATGGAAATCTTTTCAGAAATATCCCAAGATGTATCTGGATTGGATTCTATTTTGGTGAAGAAACATCCCTCCCCACTTGATTCATCGTGGGCACATGTAATCCAAGCACCTGCATCCACACTAATTTTCACAACAACGCTTGCCCAACCCAAGTCACTACCATCAGTCATTGTCAATTCAATTAACTCATCATCGTTTGATGAGGACACTGCAGGATCTGAATCTTGGCCTGTGAAGGAGTAATTAATCTCTTCAGGTTCCACATAAGGGTTTATTATTTCGTTATCATTGTTAGAATCTTCTCCAAGACATCCTACAAGAGAGGCAGTCATCATCATCACACAAAAAAGTAGGGCTTGTAATTTCTTCATGGGCATCCTACATCTCATGAAGTAAATGAATACAACGGGTTCCCTTCAATGCGTATACGTGTACAATGCTACCGTTTGCTCGTCAATTAGCGCAAGGCGAACTCTGCGCATTTCAAAATCAATCATAATTGCAAAATGAAGGGCGTGTCAATTTTTCAACCTCGTCATACCACGAATTATTGTCAACACCCACTCGAGATAAAATGACACATTCACTGTCTTCTGAACCAAAGAATAGCCATGTTCCATTCACCTCAAATGAAACTTCATATAATGCCTCAACTGTTTCATCATTCCAATCAAGCACTAACATACCATCGTCATTAATCTGCCAATTGCCATTTAATTCATTTGACTCATTTACATTGCCAATTACTGTACCGTCTCGTTCAAAAATCACTTCTAATTTCTCGCCAAAATACCAATCTCCGACAATCTCTGGCTCAGAATTCTCAATACAACCAGTCATGGGGACGAGGAAAAGAACCAACATGACAAAAATTTGGTCATTTCGCATGGTCAGCCCTTGACCTGCGTGAAATTAAACCATCCCCCAGCATAATCGTATTCGGATAGGTTCAGAGGGTGTCCCCGAATACCCATTGCAAAATCGTTGAACAATCAAAAGGTTAGCAGTGGGTCCGCCATACGGCAGCGTCTGCTCAGCCCTCAGTGTAACGTGCAAAAACCTATGATTAACCTTTGAAATCAATATCGGCCGTTGTAACCATTGATTATCCACAAATCAGTTTCATTGGAACCCTCCATTTTAATATGGTGATAAAGTAGTGAGAATTTGAATAAATTAAGACTAAGAGTGCTTGAGTATGTAACCCAAATCTCTTTGGTGAGATGCAATTATTTCAAATCATGAAGGGACGCGCACTGCTGCTTGCACTGCTGATGCTGGGTTCATTTCCGGTGTTCCCGGCCGATGCTGGTTCAACAACACATTTCGGCAATTCAGTCTCACAGACCACGATATTGTTGGATTTCAATGGGGCAGGATATGATTCGAGTACCAACATCAGCATCGGTGCAAGTTCGGTAATCACGACTGCAGCACTCGACATCAGAGGTCTTGCTAATTCAAGCGGTGAAAGGCCCGAAATCATCGGCTTAGACATTGGAGATGATGGGGATATGGATTGGTTTTGGGGCGGCCCTGGTAATGGCACCTATGGGCACTTGGATGAATTTTCAAACGGATATAAGCGGGCCGGACTGAACATGTCCACCGGCAATAATTCGAGTTATCAGATCCGTCTGCCAATCAATGCCACAATAACCTCTGCGTCAATGCAGTTTTCTACATTGAGTGAACTGACAATCTCTGGCAGTGATGTACGTGATTCCTACTTACATAAACCACACCCGCAATATGGTAACACGACTCACGCAGATAGCAACTATGGCAATCAAAGTACCACTCTTGTTGGCAAAACAGAATGGGTAAATCATCATATTTATCGAGGAGTATACTGGTTCGATTTGGGTCTATTACCTGGAGCGACAGTTCTAGATGCCAATCTCTCATTCTATGTGCAAGATGCGGTAAATCGAGCTTCGACCACAACTCCTGTGAGCAACCAGCACACCTACTCAGTCCATCCTTTGCTGAAACATTGGGAGGAAGGACTTGAGAGTAATGCGCCAGTGTCACAAGCTGCAGGCGTCACCTGGAATAAAGCGATTGACAACCTCACAGGCATCGATTCTTCTTGGTCGAGCGCGGGCGCCTCTGGCGCGACCGACCGAGATGTTGCAGTTGCAAGTGTAACGGACAGTCCTGCCAATCTCGAGTACAACTGGCTCGCTTTCACTAATCAAAACTTGACAAATCTGGTCCAAGATTGGGTTAATGGTAATGTGACCAATAATGGACTTATTCTCATTGGTGATGAAAACACCAACAAGCCCGATGGCTCGAGATTAACCATCACATCGAGGGATAACGCCACACATGGGCCGAAATTGGTCGTTGTTTTCGAGGGTAGCGATGATGTAACGGCCGCCCTCGATGTTGGCGCAGATGGTAATTGGGAGTGGAACCATAGTGGAAATCTCAGCAATGCATCGACAGTCCCCGATTTTTCCGCCTCTCTGAATTCATATCTCGGTAATGCCACTCCAAGTTTCACTGATGCATGGGGTAATGAATTCGTCGATATTCCGCTTCAAGTGAGTGCGAATGCCACATTGGTTCTCGATGAGATTGACATCGAATATAACTGGACCGCTGCAGTCGGGGTATCGCCTCATTCAGACCTGCTTGGTGAATTGAATCAACATGTTTCGAATCTCACGCCAGATACCGCTGGCAATGTCAGTATCATCATTAATGTCAGTTCAAGTAGTGCTGGAAAGGTGGAATTGCTCAACCTGTGGTTGGGGCAGGGAGACCGCCCGCCTTCCATTACAACAATTACACTGCCTGGAGAGGCCATTGTCCCCGATGGCCAATCTCGAGCTTTGAGCATCGATGTGACTTCATATCAAGGTGTATCGAATTTATCGTGGCTTGCTATGATTCCTCAACTTCAGAACAGTGCCAGTCAACCAACGCTATTCCATTCTTTTGAAAACGACACTACATGGGTCAATGACCCTGCCGGACTTGTTAGCAATATCAGTGGTTCGTGGATGGTATTGAACAATCAGAGCGGTATCATGACATGGGACCTCACAGTCAGTTGGGCATGGTTGCCTGAACAGGATGTTGTTTGGCAGGTTCAGGCGAAGACCATTGATTTGCTCCACACAAGTAGGCTTTCAAGCCAGACCACAGACCATGAACGCAGAATGGAAATTACGAGTTTCGCTGTATGGGACATGAGTCTGCCTACCGATGGCAGCACACAGATTGATGCTGGCGAATGGGTCGCAGGTGGCGATTTACTGCGCGTCGGAGGTACTGTACGATTCCTCAATCAAACCAGTCATCCACTCCCAGGTGATGTTCTCATTGAACTCGTAGGTATAAGTGCGAATACAACAGTAGACCCCAATGGCACATACTCAATCGATGTGTTTGCTCCACAGAATAGTCACTATGGTGGATTTACCATTGCAGCCCATCTCTTAGGGCCATATGATTCAACTGAGATAGGACTTGCATCACTTACTTTCAACATCGATGCGACAAAGCCAGGTTTCCAAGCAAATGCACCCCTTGGTGAAAGAATCCTGCCTTCGTCCCAGCAATTGTTCAATGTGACTATCACCGACGGTACCGATAGCGAGGGGCTTGATCTCGGTAGTTTACGTCTGAGGTGGTGGGTCGAAGGTCTGCACGATAATGGCGATGGTATTCCTCAACTAGAGGAATATAGCCAGAGGCCACTTCTCAGGGAAGGGGAGAGTGATTTTTTCCACGCTCAATATGATGATACATACAATTCACACGGCCAGCAGGTATCTCTGTTCATTGAGGGCTTTGACAAGACCGGTAATACAATTTTGAGCGGCTCTGGATTTGAAGCAGATTTGGTCCATTACATATCACTGGTCCCTTCGCCAACCGAGGTCATATCTGTTAACATGGACTTGCCAGGAGGGGACACTCTTACTCCTGCTCACCCCGGTTGGTTCAACATCAGTATTAGAGATGTTAACGGCCTAGAGGATATCGAAGGCATCATCATCGATCTTGACCAAGGTAATACACTGTCCTACGATAAAGATGGGTCATTCGAGTCGAGTAATTCATTGCTCGAGGTTCTAGGATTCACATTCGAAGACCAAGGGGATGAAATTACTCTCAATCTCTCATTCATCGCATCTCCATTGTTTGATGATATGTCGGCAGATGAGATGGGGATTTCCCTCAAGTTCAGCGATTCATCAGGCGAGCATGTCTCTGACACGGGACTTTACTGGCGATTTAATGCCGATGTCATGCTCGTCGAATCTTCGATGAGAACCTTCGGTGCCGAATCACATCTACTTGTGTATGACGATTATGTCACACTCGGCCAGAGACTGGTGTTGGAGGGCAGGGTACGTTATGTCGCTGCAGACCTAGCACCAGTTTCAGGTTCATATTCGGTTATGCTCGAATCACCTCTCGACCTTCCTCTCTTGGTCGTAGCAGATGCCGATGGCAGGTTTGAAGGGATGATGGATGCCCTTGGCAGTGGATTGTACCGTGTGGTCATCGAGGTCAATGGTGGCATGGGCTATGTGAATCCAAGTCCTGAACCAATTCGCCTGCAGATTGATGGTGAGGCACCTTCGATAGTAGGTCACGAGCCGACGACGATATCCACGAATTCAACTGAAATTCAGTTACAATTTGACATCCAAGAAGCGGATTCAGGCCTGCCGGAGCAAGGGATTCCGGTACACTGTGTTCAGACTAATGGACTTCAATCATTTGGAGACATGATAGAGGGTACAGCTGCCATAATCATTCCCGGCGAGGTCAGCCGGTATCTTGTGAACCTAAGTTCACAGCCCATCCAAGGTGAAAACCTCGATTGCTGGTTCGATGTTGCCGATATGGCTGGAAATAATTTGACAGGGGAAGGTTCAGCCAAGACTTGGCCGCTTCGCTTCCAAGTAATCGAGACTCGCCCCGACATCAGTGCTGAACGGATTACTATGTCGGATTATTCACCTATCATCGGCCGGATGACCTCCGTCAGTATCGAGGTTTTCAACACCGGTGCATACGATGCAACAGCATTCAACATTACTTTGGAGGCTCATATTTTTCATAATGATAGAACCATCATTGAAGAAGTTGAAACAATCCAAACATCAATACTGGACGGTGAAACGACGATTGTCTTCGAATGGATGCCTGACTGGGAAGGCGAGATAGACCTGGTGGTGCGAATAGATTCGAGCCAAGTCATTGACGAGTTCGACGAGGACAACACCGTTTCGTTGAATGTTAATGTTCAGCCCGTTCCAGAACCGGAGGGATTCTTTGGTTCTCAATCGATGATGCCACTTTTCGGGATGGGACTGATTGGCGTTGTTTGCATTGGATTGCTATTCTTTGCGACACGCCGAATCGCCGAAGGCGAGGATACAGAGTGGCTTGAAGAAGAAGATGAAGATGACGAATTTGAGTCATGATGAGAAAGGTTATTCTTAGCACATTGTCCATACATCCAGGCATGAGCATCTGACCAGCACTATTGGTCTCCGTCTTCATATGCACTACAGTCTGCGGCCATACGCTTTGCCCAAGTATTAGCAAATCTAAGGGTAGCACGAATCCCATTTCCATCCCAAAGAATGCTTCATAAGTGGAGGTTCTTTAGGACAAATGATACTATGCGATTTCAGGTTTTATTCATGGCTTTTGTAATGCTTCTACCCGGATGTTTGGGGGGCCTTCAAGAATTACCTTCTAACCAAGACGAAAGTGGAAATTCGGGAGAGGGAGTGTCTAGTAATATTTCAATGGAAATTTTCCATGGTGAAAGTCTTGAGAATTCAACAGCTAATTTCACCATTCGAATAATGTTGGATCATTCTGCTGCACCAATACATGCTGAGAACATGCAAAAACATGTTCTTGCAGGGAACTATAACATGACCCACTTCCATAGAATCATCGATAATTTCATGATTCAAGGTGGCGATTTCGAAAACCACGATGGAACGGGCGGCTATGCTGCTGACTGGTATGGTTTTTGTAATGGTCAAGAAATGAGTACTCAAACGAATTGCGCTGAAAATGCATGGACGATTCCCGATGAAGCCGACAATGGACTGCAGCATTTTTCCTGTATGATTTCAATGGCAAAAACCTCCAATGCTAATACTGGCGGCAGTCAATTTTTCCTTATGCCCGATGATATTAACCATCATTCACACCTCGATGGAGTACATACAGTATTTGGCGAGATTACAGAGGGTTGTGAACATGTCACCACTCTTTCTGAAGTTCAAACACAGAGTTCCGATCGCCCAGTCGTACCTGTTGTGATTTTGAGTGCAACTGTGATTGAATAGGTTTTACATCTCAGAAAGAGCCCCAAGGCAATTTCAGCAGTCATTAATATTCCGCGACATCATAATTATTATTTGCCCTAGGAAGGTTATTACCAAAGTAGCCGGACCCAAATACATGAAGCGACATACATCTCAGAATCAGAGGAAAGTTCGAATCCCCAACATAATCCGTCGCAAACCGAAGATGGAAAAACCCCAAGAGGTCGTTGCCAAATCCGATGACCCATCCTGTCAGACACGTGGTTGCGGCTGCGGAAATTGAGAAATGAACAAACGTTAGCGTCTGCATAGACCCACGAATCTCCTTGGTCGAGTTCTCGAATCATCTCTATTCAGCGTTTTTGCTGGTAAAATAAAGAGTAAGGTTTTCCCTTTGAAGTCGCTTGACTTCAGTTGGAAAGGTCCTTGACTTTCTCAACCAAGTCCATTCGACGCAGTCGCCATACTCCAAACGGCGTCATGGCTACGGCAATGATGATGACTCCACTCATGAGTTGCCAAGCCACACTTGGGACAATCGTAACCGGCACGAAGAACTGCCAGGAAGAGAACGAGGCTGCTAATCCAACCGCTCCTCCATATGCAAACAGTACGCCGACTATACCACCGATAATACCAATCAGTAGACTCTCAAACAGAAGCATCAAGCCAAGGCTACGAGTCGATGCCCCCAACACTCGTAAGGTAGCCAATTCGAAATCGCGTTCAGCGACGTTCATAATCATCGTATTGAACATGACAACAATGGTGAACAGAAGGCCAAGATACATCATGGTCTGGAAAACCTGAGTTTGCTGGTCCAGAATACTGTTGATGCCATCGAGCAAAGTTTGCCGCTGAACAACACCTGTGGATACTTCACCCAAATCTGAATCAACTTCGACCCCTTCAGGGAGTTCAAGATACATCGAAGTAGCGTTAACGCCAACAATTTCACTCAAATCACCACGTAGGAAATACATCGTTCGAGCAAGTTCTGCAGTTGCAGTGCCAACGATTTCAACTTCGTGTGGTGCGCCGTTGATGTGAACAGAGTGCTGGTCTCCAACATTCCATCCGAGGAATCGCATGCTGCCTTCTTCCATCATGACCTGAGTAACAGCCATATTCTCAGAAGGTGCCTTTCCATCCAAAAGAGAAACAGTACGCATACCGCTATCGAAGGAATCAAGGCCTACAAGAGTAAATATTCGCTCGATTTCATCAGCATCGGCAACTGAACCAAGTGGCATTTCTATCAGCATTTCATAATTGGCAGAATTGTTCTCTGCCCAATCAATAACGGGTTGTTCTCCATCCGCCATAATGTAGACCTGTGCATCCCAAGATTGCTCGTTCTCAAGACCGCCAACCATTGTCTCTTGCAATCCTGCTGACATCATTTGAATTGAACCAAACAGCATCAGAGAAATACCAACTGCGACAAAGGTCATGGTAAGTCGTATAGGTTTGCGAACGCTTGAACGGATAGACAATCCAAGTGTCGTTGGCATCCATGAAGTGAGTTTTCGAAGGAGGTTAGAACCAACTCGCATTTCATTCTGCCCACTCAACACCTCAAGCGGGTCGAGGCGACTCGCTTTCCATGCAGGGAATGCTCCTGAAAGGAATACAACAAACATCGTAGAGCCGATAACGGTAAGATAGATTGATGACGGAATAGTACGCACTATGATTGGCATACCAACGAGGTCTTGATAGAAATCCAGCATCCCGTTCATGCCCCATGGCCCTGCTAAAGCGCCGAGCGTACAACCGATTCCCCCAATGGCAATAGGTGCAAGAAGATAGCCTGTCATGAGCGATGAGCGCTCGACTCCAAGAGTCCTCAAGACCGCTATTTCCTTCGATTGACTTTGCACCAAACGTTGTAAACTCAAAACGATGGTAATCGATGCAATTGAAGCAATCATCACGGTGAAAGGAACTGTTGTTCGCTTGGTCCCTTCCAAATCTTGTCGCATGACTTCGACCGGTTCATTCTGTCCTCGGTCTCGAACGCGTGCATCCAATTCGTTGGCAGAAAGTGAAGTATCGACAATCCCTTTCAACAGATCCATTTCTTCACCTTCATACTCTGGCGTATCAGGTAAATCATAGGATGGTGTTCCTTCAACATCCAAAACAATCGTGTTGCTCGTTCCAACTGCATTGCCTGTAAGTCGAGCCATTCCAGTATCTGAAAGGTAGCCTACGACATATTGTCCAGGTTCTGGTGGAAACAATGTCCCTTCAGGTGCCATAATGACATGAAGAGGGTGATAGCCAGTTCCAACGACAGTGAAGGACGCACTCTCATTTCCAGCACCGATATTCACCGTATCTCCAATCTCGATTTCAAGAGCCTCAGTAACGTGCGCATCGATAACAATCTCATCAGCAGTAACAGCAGTTCGACCTGTTGAATGCCCTTCAGGCATCCACACGCGGTCAGCATTCGCATCTGCTGGAATACCATGCCAAAACGAATTGATGATGTGCTCTCCTGTCTCATTGGAGTGGAACATCGCACCTTGAGTAACGGTGCGTCCTTCACATGAATTCATGGAAAAAGATGTTGCGGTGTTCGAGACTAACTCTGATGCTAATGAATCACAGAAAGCACTGACTTGGTCAGGGCTCCAAGTTGCACTGCGGTTGTCAATCCAAAGGTCTGCCAAATTTGAACCGCCGTCTTCATCGGCTTGCATGGTATCATACATGCCTCCGAGATTGTGCGCATAGCCACCAAAAGTAATACCAGCGAAGACGCCAACAAACACCATCAAAACAACGGCAACAAGGCGAAGTTTTGTACGCCAAAGGCTTCTTGCCAAGCGCTTATTCAGTAGATTCGACATCCTAAGACCTCCAATCAAGCTTCTTCATCTGAACTGTCAATCTTTTCATCCGAGATGATTTTACCACTATCAATTCGAATGACTCGTGTAGCATACTTGACTAAACCTTCATCGTGAGTGACGAAGACTGCCGTGATGTTTTCTTGCTGACAAGCACTCACAAGAGCCTCCATGACTTTGTTTGAAGTTTCCGTATCGAGATTTCCAGTCAATTCGTCTCCAAGAAGGAGAGTTGGGCGCTTAGCGATACTTCGGGCAATAGCGACGCGTTGTTGCTGGCCCCCACTAATTTCACCTGGGAAACGATTTATTTCGGCTTCAAGGCCGACCAATTTGAGCAGTTCTTTTGCACGTGCACTATCTTCTGATTTGCTCGAACCTCTTTCTTTTCTTCCAGCGAGTTCTTGGATGAGATGGATGTTTTCGAGCACGGTCAAGTCTTGAAGCAAATTGAAGAATTGAAAGACATATCCAATATTCTCTCTTCGGAATGAGGTCATCCTTTCAGAATGGCTACGAGGGACTTCGTTTCCTTGAAACATATAATCCCCAGCAGTTGGGCTGTCAAGGGCTGACAAACAATTGAGAAGGGTCGTTTTTCCTGAACCTGAAGGTCCCAAAAGAATGACTCGTTCACCTTCATGAATCTCTAAATCAATTCCATCGAGTGCTTTGACGACACCTGCTGGTGTCTCATAGTGGCGTTCTAAATTTTCCATTTGTAATAATTTATTCATCTTTTCCACCTTTGTTGAATCAATCCAACCCAATACATGAACATCGATTGAGTTTTTGTCCCTAACATTTGCTGGATGGTTGGGTAATATTAACTTCTTCATTGAATATATATCTCCATCAACGCATTTATTATCTAATTTCATCGAGAGTTAAACATGCGCAATTCCGCTAATTTGAAACCTGTGAGTATTTTTTTAACCGTTCTGATGCTTTTTACATCGGTAGCAACGCTTGCTGCAAGTGCCTCAGAAGATGCTTCTGCACGCTCGACTGGGAACGAAACCATGAATGTGGATATCAATGATGTCTACTATGAAAGAGGCAGTGGGATAACCGTAACCGTTACACTCACAAACTTAGACCCGAATTCTGAATATACGCTCGATTGGGAGTTATGTAGTGCTCGATATGACCAGTGTGAATTATACAACGAGTGGGCTGCAGAAGGCGGAAACGACCCTGCTGAAACCGAAGGTTCAATTGATATTGGTTCTGGAAATATGTTTACAACTACGCTTTTCACCTTCACCGACCCTGGAATGATGGTCTATGATACTCAAACCGAAACGATGAGTGGAATAAGCAACGAATCCTATCACTTCGAGGCTTCACTGTCGATCCAACAAGTTCCGCTCACTTCGAACGTAAGTGATGACTTTATTCTCGGTGGAACTCTTACCAATTCCTATCTTGAAGAGAATTCGAATGTTCTCAAGAATACAGACATTCCATTCACAGTTCGGTTTAATCTCGATTATTACAATCTCAATCTCTTGAATTATGATATTGCGTGCGGATTGTATGAAGATGGAAATACAATTCCTGTCGACACAATACTGTTCGAAGATTACGAGTTGTATCAGCAAAGCGCCGTGTTTGGGGGCCAAGAAAACACTTCCAACTATCTCACTCCAACAGCAACTTCAGGAACACATCACATCGAATGTGCAGTTACTCGAAATTATGATAGCGTTGTCATGGGAACAATCATCGGTAACGATTTCCAAGTCATTGATGCGGATTCTACAGGTACTGAGAGCCTCACTTTCTCGACTCTTTCTCCTCTTTATGCTGATCGAACATCAACCTCCACCCCCGCTCAAATCACAATCAACATCGATTTTGAAAATCTCTTTTCTGGACAAACATACACCCTCGATTGGGAGTTGTGCAGTGCTCGATATGACCAGTGTGAATTATACAACGAGTGGGCTGCAGGAGGCGGAAACGACCCTGCTGAAACCGAAGGGCAACTCACTTTCTCTGCTTCGGGAAGCACGCATACAGAAACTTTCACCTTCACCGACCCTGGAATGATGGCCTATGATACTCAAACCGAAACAATGACTGGAATATACAACGAATCCTATCACTTCGAGGCTTCACTGTCGATCCAACAAGTTCCGCTCACTTCGAACGTAAGTGATGACTTTATTCTCGGTGGAACTCTTACCA
>MDSW01200359.1_pt1 | contig 11647 bp, 11 predicted proteins | sample 811171 | NCBI WGS metagenome assembly MDSW01 (sample SAMN05326641, study PRJNA326480) | marine metagenome | isolation source: seawater | place: Atlantic Ocean: North West | collected 2012
AAAGATTTGAGAAAACAATCGGCAGAAAAAATAGCCTCTTTTGAGCGAGAAGGTAATGCTATAGGTGGCTTATCTGTGGGCGAACCTCATGATCTTATGTATGAAATGACAGAAATTGTATGTAACGTGCTACCTGAAGATAAGCCCCGCTATCTAATGGGTGTAGGAACGCCAACTAATCTATTAGAAAACATTGCTTTGGGTGTAGATATGTTCGATTGTGTTATGCCAACTAGAAATGCTAGAAATGGTATGATATTTACAAGTGAAGGGACTATCAATATCAAAAATAAAAAATGGGCTGACGACTTTTCTCCTATAGATGAAAATGGCACTTCATATGTGGATTCCACATATAGTAAAGCCTATGTGCGTCACTTATTTACTGTCAACGAAATGTTGGGCAAACAAATAACAACTTTACACAATATTCGTTTTTACCTATGGTTAATGGAACAAGCTAGAGAACATTTGGCGGTTGGGACATTTACTGAATGGAAAAATATAATGGTTAAAAAACTAGATAGACGTTTGTAAATGCAAAAGTTAGATTGGTATATCGTTAAAAAGTTTTTAGGGACGTTTTTCTTCTCTATATCACTGATATTACTAATCGTTGTAGTATTTGATATCTCTGAAAAGATAGATGATTTTATAGAAAAAGATGCTCCACTCAGAGGGATTATATTCGACTATTACCTCAATTTTATCCCATACTTCGGTAACCTTTTCAGTCCTTTATTCACTTTTGTAGCTGTCATCTTTTTCACTTCTAAAATGGCTAATAATACAGAAGTTATCTCCATTTTAAGTAGTGGTATAAGCTTCAACAGGTTTTTACTACCTTTTATGTTATCTGCCGGATTATTAGCTGTCATATCATTTACACTTAGCAACTTCATTATTCCTCCTGCCAACAGTGAACGCTTAGAATTTGAAAACACCTATATCAAAAACCCTTACAAAAACAGAGATAAGGACATACATATGCAAATAAAACCTGATCAGTTTATATACATGCAATCTTATAATTCCAAACGAAACATTGGCTATAAATTTTCAATGGAAAAATTTGAGAATAATAAACTTCAAGAAAAGCTATTTTGCAATTATATCAAATGGAATAAAACTAAAGAAAATTGGACGGTTTACAACTATTTCATTCGTAAGATTGACCATTTAAATGAAGAAATAATCGAAGGAGACACACTAGTTTTAACTATTAACCTTAACCCTGATGATTTTAACGTAAGGCGAAGTATGGTAGAAACTATGAATATGTTTGAGCTTAACGATTATATAAAGCAAGAACGCATGAAAGGCTCTAAAAATTTAGTTTTTCATATCATCGAACAACAAAAACGCTTTGCTTATCCCTTTGCAACACTTATACTCACAATAGTTGCAGTGGCAATGTCATCACGAAAAGTTAGAGGAGGAATTGGTTTGCATCTTGGTATAGGGCTACTTATTAGCTTTGCTTACATACTATTTATGCAAATTTCCACAACATTTGCTACAAATGGTGACTTGTCTCCAATCTTTGCCGTATGGATTCCCAATTTACTATTTGCTAGTTTGGGACTTTACCTTCTTAAAAAAGCTCCTAAATAGCTTTAGCCTCGTTCCAATATACATCCATCTCTTTCAAAGTTAAATCTGATAAGTTTTGTCCCTTAGATTTTATTTGTTTTTCCATATATTGAAAGCGTTTAATAAACTTTTGGTTAGTTTTTTCCAATGAATTTTCAGGATTTACATTTACAAATCGAGCATAATTAATAAGTGAAAAAATGAAATCACCAAATTCATCATTAGTCTTTTTCTCATCACCTTTATCTATTTCGGTCTTTAATTCCATTAATTCCTCTTTTACCTTATCCCACACTTGATGTTTATCATCCCAATCAAAACCAACTCCACGAGCTTTTTCCTGAATTCGCATAGACTTTACCATAGCTGGTAAAGACTTAGGCACGCCTTCTAGAACAGAAGTTTTACCTTCTTTTAGCTTTAACTTTTCCCAATTAGCTTTCACCTCTATTTCATCAGCTACTTCAATGTCTCCGTAAATATGAGGGTGACGATGAATCAACTTATCACAAACACCATTTAATACATCTGTAATATCGAAAGAATTTGCTTCTGAAGCTATTTTGGAATAAAAAACAAGATGTAACATAATGTCTCCCAACTCTTTTTTTATTTCTTGCATATTGCCTTCTACAATGGCATCAGACAATTCATAAACCTCCTCTAAAGTTAAGTAACGTAAACTATCAATAGTTTGCTTCATATCCCAGGGGCATTTAGACCTTAAATCATCCATAATATCTAATAATCTTTTAAAAGCTGCAAGTCGTGCGTCCATAAATCAAATTTTTAGCAAAAGTAGTATAACAATTTTATAACTTTGCAACCAAATATATTTTATATGAAAGTTGTTTTATTAGCAATAGCATTATTAGCTTTAGGTTTTGCAGGAATAGCAATTAAAATACTTGTCAAGAAAGGTGGTAAATTTTCTGGCACATGCGCAAGCAACAGCCCATTTCTTAATAAAGAAGGTGAAAATTGTGGATTTTGTGGTGCAAGTTATGACGAAATGTGTAAGAAAGAAGAAGTAACTAGTTAATTACTAATGATTTAAAGCCATCAGTTGACCAATTTTCCCAACTGCCATCATCATTGATAAATATTAAAAAAGCCTCCAAATTAGCGTGTTTACTTAAAAAATCTTTAGTTTTCTCCACTCCCATTACCATAAAGGTTGTAGCAAAGGCATCAGCTTTCATACAATCATCAGTTATAACGGTAGCACTTAATAAAGAATGTTGAACAGGATAAGCTGTTTTAGGATTAATAGTATGAGAAAATATTTTACCATCTTTTTCATAAAATTTTCTGTAATTACCAGAAGTTGCTAAAGATTTATTATGTAGGTTTAAAATTACTTGAAAGCGGTCGTTTACATCAATCTTATTAGAGGGTTTGTCTATACCTACTCTCCATTTTTTGTTTCTTGAATTAAATCCTTTTGCTTTGAGTTCTCCTCCCAATTCAATTAGATAGTCAGAAATATGATGTGAATCCAATAGCTCAGCAATGACATCTACGGTATACCCTTGAGCAAGGGCATTAAAATCCATAGTTTTTTGTTGAGGATTAGAAAGCAAGCTATCTCCTTTAAGTGATAAATCCTGAAAACCGATTTTTTTTAATAAAGCGACTATGTACAATGAATCTGTCTCTAGTTTTTCATCAGGTCCAAAACCCCAAGCCTCAACTAATGGTGCTACTGTACAATCAAATAACCCATCGCTTACTGTAGAAATATAAATAGAGGCTTTAAAAACACGTACAAAATGGGTGTCTAACAATAAACTAGTATCACCTAAATTCAACTTACTCAATAAAGAGTTGGTATTATAAGTAGATAATGAATTATCAATAACTGTAAGAAGACTGTCTATTTTATGATGATAGTCTTCTGAGCTCATATATTTGATACTATAAGTAGTACCTTGGGCAAAACCAACATTGTGAATTAAACTTTTAGAGCTATCTAATCCTTTACAGGCAAAAAATAAACAAACAATAAAAATCAAGTATTTCATGACACAAAATTATGTATTTGTTTCATAGAATTTAATATAAATAATGAAAATAGATACTATTTCATTTGACGATTATTTTGATAGAATTCCTGATGTTATAAATAAAAAATGGTAAATTACATTAACCGCCAAAGTCGTCAAAACGAACATTTTCATCAGGAATACCCCAATCGTCAGCCAGCTTTAAAACAGCTTGATTCATAAGTGGCGGTCCACAGAAATATAATTCTATATCTTCTGGTGCTTCGTGCTTAGTTAGATATTGATCAATAACAGCTTGGTGCACGAAACCAACAAAACCATCACCTTCCTTATCATCTAAATCTTTTTTAGGCGTCCAATTATCTTCTTCTAGTGGCTCAGATAAAACAATTTCGAAATTAAAGTTTGAAAATTCTTTTTCTAAACTATAAAAGTGATCTAAGTAGAATAATTCTCTTTTTGACCTACCACCATACCAATAACTAACTTTTCTGCCTGTCTTTAAAGTTTTGAATAACTCATAAAGATGAGAACGCATTGGCGCCATTCCTGCTCCTCCACCGATATAAAGCATTTCAGCTTCAGAATTATTAATAAAGAATTCTCCGTAAGGCCCTGAAATAGTAACCTTATCTCCTGTTTTTCTACTGAAAATATAAGATGAAGCTACACCAGGATTTACGTCAGCCCATGCATTTTTTGATCTATCCCAAGGTGGTGTAGCAACTCGAACGTTAAGCATGATACGTCTTCCTTCTGCAGGATATGAAGCCATAGAATATGCACGAACAACTTCTTCGTCATTTTTCATTTTAAGTGACCATAAACCAAATTTATCCCACTCCAATTTGAATTTTTCAGCTTCATCGTGTTCATCTGGGTGAGCTGTTATATCAATATCAGCATAATTGATTTCACAATCAGGAATTTCAATCTGAATATATCCTCCTGCTTCGTAAGGCATATCCTCAGGAATTTGTACTATGAACTCCTTTATGAAAGAGGCAACATTATAGTTCGATACAACAGTAGCTTCCCATTTTTTTACACCAAAAACTTCTTCAGGAATAGATATTTCCATATCCTCTTTTACCTTGACCTGACATCCTAAACGATAGTTATCTGCAATTTCTTTTTTAGAGAAGTGTGGTTCTTCAGTAGGTAAGATACTACCACCACCATTATGCACTTGGCAAGTGCACTGAATACATGTCCCGCCACCGCCACAAGCAGATGGTAAAAATATACCCTCATTACTTAAGGTATTTAAAAGAGTAGAACCTCCTTCTACTTCAATTTCTTTTTCTCCATTTATAGAAATTTTGACTTTTCCAGATGGCATCAATTTTGATTTTACAAATAGTAATATACTTACTAATGAAAAAATAACAAGAAGAAAAATAGCTACACTTGAAATTATTGTTATTGTACTTAAACTTAAAATCATTTATCTAATAGTTCTAAAAAATTATAATTTTATACCCATAAAGCTCATAAAACCAATACCCATGAGACCTGTAATAATAAATGTAATACCTAATCCACGAAGAGGCGCGGGCACATGAGAATAACGGATTTTTTCTCTAATTGCCGCAATAGCAACTATTGCTAAAAACCAACCAATTCCAGAGCCTAAACCAAAGATTGTTGCTTCTGTAATATTGTTATATGCTCTCTCTTGCATAAACAAAGATCCTCCTAGAATTGCACAATTAACAGCAATTAAAGGTAAAAATATTCCTAGTGAACCATATAATGCTGGAGATACTTTTTCTACAATCATTTCTACCAACTGAACCATAGAAGCGATAATTGCAATAAACATTATAAAACTTAAAAAACTTAAATCGACATCGATAAAAGAATTACTAATCCAAGTAAGTGCACCAGGCTTTAAAACAAATTTTTCTAATAAAAAATTTATAGGGACGGTGAATCCTAAAACAAATATAACAGCGAAACCCATACCAACTGATGTTTTTACTGTTTTTGATATTGCTAAATAAGAACACATACCTAAAAAGTAAGCGAAAACCATATTATCTATGAATATAGATTTTATAAAAATATTTGCTAATTCTTGCATAAATTTAATTTTAAGATTCGATTAAATTTCTATTTCTAGCTCTTTGTATCCAAATTATAATGCCAACAGTAACAAGAGCCATTGGAGGTAAAATCATCATTCCATTATTTTCATATCCAATTTCATATAATCCTAACTTTTCAATAACAGGATACCCATATAAAGTACCTGCACCTAAAAGTTCTCGAAAAAAAGCTACGGCAATTAATATCCAACCATAACCAAACGCATTGCCTAATCCATCAAGAAAAGATTTCCAAACACCATTTCCTAGAGCAAAAGCTTCTAATCTTCCCATGATTATACAATTTGTAATTATAAGACCCACAAAAACAGAAAGCTCTTTACTAACATCATAAACAAAGGCTTTGAGTACCTGATCAACCAAAATTACTAATGTTGCTATAACAACTAGTTGAACTATGATTCTAATTCTAGAAGGGATAAAACTTCTCATTAAAGAAACAACAACATTTGCAATTGACATAACTACTAAAACTGAAATAGCCATTACTACAGCTGGCTTCAACTGAACGGTAATTGCTAAAGCTGAACAAATACCCAATACCTGAGTAGTAACTGGATTATTATCATTTAATGGATCTGTTAAAAGCTTTTTATTTTTTGATGAAAACAAAGATTCTTTATTTTTACTCATTTTTAAATTTAATTAAATTATAAACTACCATCAACAATTTCTGACTTTGATAACAATTCTTTCATTTGAGATTTTTTTTTGTTAAAAAAAGGTAGATACTGCTCAAAACGTTCAGCTAGCATATCAGCTAATCCATCTGAAGTTATGGTGCCACCTGAAATACCATCAACTGAGTGCATATCATCAATTGGAGCCCCACCCTTAACAACATTTATAGACACTAGATTATTTCCTTCAAAAATCTTTTTACCAATAAATGGTTCTTGAAACCAATCTAAAGAAATTTCAGCACCTAGACCAGGTGTTTCGGCTTTGTGATCAAATACAGCACCTGAAATAGTATTCATATCGTCTTTTAGAGCAATAAATCCCCAAATTGGACCCCACAATCCTTTGCCTCTCATAGGAAGTATGTATAACTTTTTACCATTTTGTATACTTTCAAATACTGGCAATAATTGTTGATCTGCTGGCTTTCTAAGTTCAATTCCTAAGTCAACATTAAAAGCATCACCATCTAATTTATTTCCTTTGTTGTTAATTATATAGGAATCAATAATATTTTTTTCATAAGAAGAAGCCGCCTCTTCACGACTAACCTTAATGCCAACAGTAGAAAGGATATTTTGTTTCTTTTCAGCTTCTATGTTTTTACTCTGAAATGGTTTTAGACTAATAGCAGCAGTTGATAACAAAGTAGCTACTAAAATAACCATAATTGCAGCAAAAGTGAAAGTGTATGAATTCTTATTTACATCCATGATATTATGCTTTAACTCTTTTTAATCTTTTTTTAATATTTGCTTGAATCACATAATGATCTACAAGAGGTGCAAAAATATTCATAAGTAAAATTGCTAACATCATTCCCTCTGGGTATGCTGGATTAAAAACCCTAATAAGTATAGCAAAAACACCAATTAAAAATCCGTATATATATTTACCTTTATTGGTTTGTGAGCCGGTAACTGGATCAGTAGCCATAAAAACCGCTCCGAAAGCAAAACTTCCAATAATTAAATGAATTTCAGCAGGTGTTGTCATCAATTCGTTTGCGCCCCACATATTAAATAGTGATGCCATAACAAAACCTCCAATGAATGTTGAGAGAATAATTCTCCAAGATCCGATTCCTGTAGCTATTAGTATCACAGCTCCTAGCATAATTGCAAAAAACGAGGTCTCACCTACTGAACCAGGGATAGTGCCTAAAAGCATATCATAAGTGTTATGTGATAATGTTTGCCAATTAGATGAAGACGCAAGCTCACCAAGAATAGTAGATCCTGAGTGACCATCTACCATAGCATTATGAACCCATACTTTATCTCCAGACATATATATTGGATGTGCAAAAAACAAAAATGCTCTAGCTGTAAGAGCAGGATTTAAAATATTCATTCCAGTACCTCCAAAAACTTCTTTACCAATTACAACTGCAAATATTACAGATATAGCCAACATCCATAAAGGTACATCTATAGGCATAGTAAGGGGTATCAATAGTCCTGTAACTAAATAACCCTCATTTACTGAGTGACCACGATAAATAGCAAAGGCAAACTCAACAGCTAATCCTACAGCATAAGAAACAATTATTAAAGGCAAAAACTTCCAAAAACCAAATATAAAATTTTCCATTAATGTAGCTGTTTCCCCAATAGCAACATGATATTGATAACCAACATTCCACATACCAAATATCATACAAGGTATTAAGGCAACTATAACCATAAACATTGTACGTTTTAAATCAATAGCATCTCGAATGTGAGTACCATTATTTGTGGTATGATTTGGAACAAATAAAAAAGTCTCAAAAGCGTCGTAAGCTGGGTATAGCTTCTCTAATTTACCACCATTTTCAAAGTGTGGCTTAACAACATCTAATAAATTTTTAAATATTTTCATACTAAAATAATTCTAACTACATTCTTTTTTTACTAAATCTAGACCTTTACGAATAATGTTTTGCACTTCCATTTTAGAAGTACATACAAACTCACAAAGAGCCATATCTTCTTCAGAAACTTCATATATACCCAACTGCTCCATAGCATCGATATCTTCAATCATGCAAGATTTGATAAGCTGCATAGGATAAACATCCATAGGTAAAACTTTTTCATACTGACCCGTAACAACATAAGCTCTTTCTTCACCATTATAGTTAGTATTTAAATTATATTTCTTTGTTGGTTTTAACCATGAAAAATATGACTTAGACATCGAAAATTTTTGTAAACCTGGAGCAATCCATCCTAAAAATTCTTGCTTGTCTCCCTCAGGAATAACAGTAATCTGAGAGTCGTAAAAACCAATATAACCGTCGGAAGATATTTTAGTGCCAGTGAGAACATTACCACTGATATATCTGTTACTACCATTGATTATAGAATTTTCAGAAATCATATTTGAAATAGATGCACCAGAAATTATCCTGTAATAACGCGGTTTTTCAACATGAGAACCTGTTAATGCAACAATACGAGATACATCATATCTTCCATCGATAAATAACCTTGCTATTGTTAAAATGTCTTGCGGATATAAATACCAAACTATATCTCCTTTATTTATAGGATCAATATGATGAATTTGCACACCAACATTACCGGCTGGATGAGGACCTGAAATTTTATTTATTTCTACTCCCTTACAATCTGTAAAAACCTTGGACGGATTAGTATTTCCATCAACGTTTAGATGTACCTTACCATCTGTTAATTTCTTTATCACATCTATACCCTTTTGAAACAATTCATCTAAACCATGTAAAACAAAATCATTATCAGGTGATAAAGGAGCTGTGTCAAATGAAGAAATAAATATTGCCTTAGGTTTATCTGACGGGTTTGCTATTATATCAAAAGGCTTTTGACGAATAAATGGCCAAACACCACTTTCAAGCAATCCTTCTATAATTTCATCTCTTGATGAATTAATATCGTATGAAAAACTTTCGTAACTAATTTCAGAGTCAGCACAGATTTTAACTTCCATTATTCTTCGTTTAGCACCACGAACAATTTCTGTTACACTTCCACTGACAGGTGATGAAAAACGAATTCGTTCATTATACTTATCAATAAATAAACTAGAGCCAGCTTTGACTTTGTCACCTTCTTTAACTACCATTTTAGGAATTAGAGAGTGGAAATCAGTTGGCTTAACACTAAAATTTTTTGCTTGAGGAATACTTGCATATACTTTATCGGCCTCTCCTAAAAGTTGAATATTAAGACCTTTTTTTAATCTGATATCTTTTGACATCTCTTTTAATTAAAAATTTGTGATATTAGCAAGCAAAAATATACATTTGTAACAAACTAAATGCATCTCATTTCAATAAGAATTTTTAATTTATAATGATTCTAAATAAGAGCATTTTTTCTAGATATATTTTATAACCATAACATAAGAAATTAAAATTAAAAATAGATTGAAAAATATAATTGTATCAATAATCCTATGTTGCGGATTACTTTTTTCTTGCGGCGGTTTAAAAAAAACATCTCAATTTGACGAATCTCAGTATGATGATAAAATCTCTGAAAATTTAATATTTGATGAAACAGAAGTTGTTGAAGAGATTAGTCAAGATGTTATTTTGGAAAATAAGTTTCGTTATGAAAATGCTATTTACAATCCTTCAATTCGCAGTGTACAGCTTCATCCCCTACGTTTTGAAATGGGAAATCCACTCATACACCTTTCATTTAAAGACAGTCTTCTACTGTCTTTTGATGACCTTATTGGCGACCCACAAAACTACGCCTATACCCTAATTCATTGTAATGCTGACTGGACACCTTCCGACCTAATGGAAAGTGAATACTTGGAAGGTTTTTATGAAGTACCAATCACAGATTATCAATTTTCATTTAACACCATACAAAATTACGTCCACTACCAAACTGTAATTCCTAGTGCTAATTTAAAACCTACCCTTTCAGGAAATTACCTACTTATCGTTTTCCTAGAAAACCAAAAAGACCAGCCTATTCTTAGTCAAAGAATGATGATAATAGAAGAAAAAGTATCGGTCAAAGGAAGTGTTAAACGAGCCACAGCTTTAGAACAACGCAACTACCAACACGAAATAGACTTTAGCATTCATCATAGCGGCTATGAGATAGATAATCCTTTTAGTGATATTATGCCAATAATTACTCAAAATTCTAGATGGGACAATGTAATTAGTGGTTTACAAGCTGTATTTGTAAAAGATGATGAAATCGTTTACGACTATGAAGACGAAAACCTATTTGACGGGGGAAACGAATACCGATTTTTTGACATACAAAGTTTGCGTTATCTTTCCGAAAGATTAGCCAATATTAGCTTTGAAACCGACACTCACAAAGTAGTATTAAGAACTGACGAGGCTAGACGTTTTCAACGTTACTCGGGTTTAGTACAAGACATCAATGGTAAGCGTTTGATACGAGTACAAGAAGGCTCAAGAAATGCCATTGAAGCCGATTATGCTTTAGTACGTTTTACACTTCCATACGAGTACGAAATTAGTCATGGCGACCTTTATGTTTTCGGACAAATTAGCGACTATGTTTTTCCAGAAAGTCATCGCATGACTTACAATACTAAAAAAAACTATTATGAAGCCAATATATACCTCAAACAAGGCTATTATAATTACGAGTACGTTCTTAAAAAATACGAAGGTGGCAACATCAACAGATTCATAGAAGGCACTCATTACCAAACTGTAAACGATTATCATATATACATTTATCACAGACCAACAGGAGAATCATACGACCAGTTGATAGGAATTCAAAAACTGACTTCAAAAGACTTGTTATGATGGTATATTCCTATAAATTTGCACTAATTACTAAATAAACTAAAAAAATATGTCAAAAGGCGTTTTTAATGTACCCGTAGCTACTAACGAGCCCGTAAAATCTTACGAGCGAGGTAGTGCTGAAAGAGAAGAATTATTGAGCACATACCAAGCTATGTATAATTCAACCACAGATGTACCACTATACATTGGTGGTGAAACAATTCACACTTCAGAAAAAATCAATATGGTTCCTCCACATGATCATCAACATGTTTTGGGACAATATAGTATGGCTACTGCAGAACACGTCAATATGGCTATTGATGCGGCCTTAGCGGCTAGAGAGGAATGGGCGGCTATGCCTTGGCACCAAAGGGTAGCTATCTTTTTAAAAGCTGCCGATTTATTAGCTGGACCATTCAGAGCAAAAATTAATGCTGCTACTATGTTAGCACAATCCAAAAACGTCTTTCAAGCCGAGATAGATGCCGCTT
>MDSW01006203.1_pt1 | contig 11646 bp, 10 predicted proteins | sample 811171 | NCBI WGS metagenome assembly MDSW01 (sample SAMN05326641, study PRJNA326480) | marine metagenome | isolation source: seawater | place: Atlantic Ocean: North West | collected 2012
ATAATGATAAAGCAGTTGCTTCATTAGTTGAATTAATGGAAGAACTTTTGAAATAATTAAAAATTATTACTCTTAGTTCATAAACACAGAAATACTTTAAATCCAAACTAATTGTAATTGCATTTTACTAATTTTGAAAATCAAGATAAAAAAAATGTGATAACTTTATTTGAAAAAGTTTTTGGAAAAAAAATCACTCAAGAATTCTGGGATTGGAGATATGGCGTGTCTCCATTTGGAAAACCTATACAAAGTCTTTTGTGGAATGAAAATGAACTAGTTGGATTTTATATGATTAATCCATTACCAATGAAAATTCAAGATCATATGGAGAATGTCTTACTTTCAATGTCTATGATGATTCACCCTGATTATCAAGGTTTAGGAATACATATTGCCTCATTGGCGAAGTTTACTTTCGAGAATGCAATTAAACAAGGTTATAACATCATCATATCTTTTCCAAATGAATTATCATACAAATTACATTTTGGTATATTAGGTTGGAAAGATTTTGGTCGAATTAGTGAATATAAAAAACAAATTAACACACAACCAAATTCTATACAGTTATCAAACTATACTGTTGAAAAAATAAAAGAATTCAATAATGAAACTAATCTAATTTGGGACAAATATCAAAATGAACACCAAATAATGATTCAAAGAACATCTGATTTTTTAAATTGGAGATTTATTCTTCATCCAAAAACTCCATATGAAAACTATCCTTCTTATGAATATGTGCCATTTATAATTAAAAAAAATAGTGAGCCTATTGCATATTTTGTGCTCAAAAAATTTGGCCAAGAAAAATGTCATATTGTAGATTATTTTGGAATGTTAGATAATGATGTTATTAGGATTATTCTCTCAACTGCAGAATCATTATGTTATGAAAGTAATATTCCTTTACTTAGTTTTTGGGAAAACTCTAAAATGAATCAAACTAATCTTAAAACAATTTCTACTAAAAATGGATATTTACAAGATGTTTCTCATTGTTTTTTTGGATGCAAACAACTAAACAGTAATAATGTTCTGTATGAAGAAAAAAATAATTTCTTTATCACAATGGCTGATTCTGATGTTTTTTAATTACCGAAAATATACTTGAATACTTGCAATAGAAATAAAAAGCTATTATTGGAAATTTTTTATATGAATATCTTGGTCATCTCGGCACATCCTGATGATGAAGTTCTTGGAATGGGTGGAACTATATACAAATTTGCTAAATTGGGGCATAAAATCGATCTTTGTATTGTAACTGATGGAAAATGTGGTTCTGTAAAACGGGAAAAAATCAGAAAAGAATCGGCATCTAAAGCAGCAAAATTTTTGGGAATAAAAAAAATACATTTTCTAAATTTTCCAGATACAAAATTAGATGTTACTCCACAAATTGAAATTAATAAAAAATTAGAAACTCTCATAAAAAAAATTAAACCTGAAATAATATACACTGTTCCGGATAATGATTTTCATAAAGATCATCAAAAAGTTTTAGAATGTACTGAAGTTGTGACTAGACCACACTCTAGTAATGTTAAAGAATTGTATATGTATGAATTACCTGAATCAACTAAGACTGAATTTAATCCTACTGTTTACATAAATATTGAAAAAGAATTTCAACAAAAAATTAAAGCATTCAAAATGTACAGGACTGAACAACAAGAATTTCCTTTTCCTCGTTCGTTAAAAGGAATTGAAACATTAGCACTCCAAAGAGGAATCCAATCTGGCTTAAAAAAAGCTGAAGCATTTAAGCTTATTAGAAAAATAAATAAATAATTTTAAAACTTTGTCTCAATCACTACTGTTGACTTTATCATATGTTTCATAGTCTATCTCGAAAACTTTGACATGATAATTAAAATTATTTTCACGGGAATCATAAACCTGTTTTAAGAATGGAATTTGTTCATTTTCCGAAAAAACTTCATTTAAAAAGGTAATTTCTTTCTCTCTATCATCTGTAATAATATGGGTTAATCCTTCACTTCTATGATTATCAATAAATTCATGCAGTGAATTATAGCCTTTCACCGAAATACTCTTGGCGTCAATTTTCATCTTAGGAAATTCCATAGGCCATTGTTCAACTACTTGAATAACTCTGAAATATCCTAGCATACCTTTTGAATTTTTTTTCTCAACTATTGGAAATATTTCCTTAGTAATCTCAAAAGATTCTATCTCAAATACTTCATTAGGTTTTTGATAATCATAAAAAATCAATGATGTTACAAAAATTATTGCTATTATGCCTAATATTGTAATAGTCGATTTTTTTAATCTATTAACAATCTTTTCAATACCTATAGAGAATAAAATTGCATATATTGGTAATAAAACAAAAAAATATCTTGTATCTAAAACTGAATTAATATACGCATAAAATGCAGGTAATGATAAAATTATGATAGACACTATTATGGTGTACTTTTCAAAATTCCTATTTTTTAATAATAAAATTATACCTAATGGAACTAAAACCACAAAATTCGGGATCATCATCCAAACAAAAACCATCCCAAATAATTTAACCGCATCAAATTTACTAATGCCTGTCTGCTCACCTGTGATTATCTCTCCAATTAATTCATTTCCACTACTCATACTTCTCATAAAAATTCCATCTACTCCAATGACATCTATTCTGTAACTACTCATGGGGAGAATTATAATTAGAAATATTCCTATAACCAACAAATATTTTGGAATAATTCTAAATCTATATTCTCTATATCTAATAAAAAACATAATAGATAATACAACAAACAATGTTATACCTTCACCACGTACTAATGTAGCTAATCCTACAACAAAAAATGAAATATAAACAATTTTTTTATTTGTTTGAAGAAATAATGCTAAACTTGTTGTAATTAATAATAAGTACAGTGGATCTGTTACTCCTAAAAAAGAATTAACCATTAATCTTGGTTCAAATGCAATTAAACTAACTCCTATAATTGCAATTTTTTTCATTACAAACTTCTTACATAAGAAATAAACTGGAATTGCAACTAATGTTGAAATAATAACTGATAAAATTTTCTGTATCTGCATTAGTGTTAATGCATCTTTTGAATCAAAAATCATGAAGAAAATACTAACAAATATTGGCCATCCATTGTTTGTAGGTGTCCATTCATCTGGAAATTGTCTTGTTAAATAAATATCCGAACTATATAAAAAATAGGAAATAGCGTCAAAATTTACTGGTAATTGAAATTCAAAAAAATACATTCTAGTTAAAATTGCTAATATCATTATACTTGATACATAAATTGTATACCTGGAAAATTTTGATAATACTTTTGTTTCAATTATTTTATTTGATATAGATTCTTTCATATTCGTTTCACCAATATCTATTCTGTCCTAAAATACTTCTTTTACTCATCCTCAATGTTTCCCCAAAAATTGTTTTACCCCATGAAAAATTATATTTCATTAGACTTACAAAATTCTGTAAGAATGATCGTCTGCCAAATTCTCTCAAGAACCAAGCCGAAAAAATAATTTTTGCAAAAATAATGTCTCTTGTAGAATAATTCATGATTTTCATATATTTTATAATTGAATGAGATCTAATGTCAACTTCTTTGTAAAAAAATGATTTTAGATCAACATGCAAATTTCCTTTTTTAAGAATTGTTAAAATTGTTGCAAGATCTTGTTGCCACATACCATGATTCCCGCTTTCTTTGTAAAAATTGGAAGATTGAATATCTTTAGTACGAAAAATTGAATAAATTTGTCCTCCCATATTATATTTCAAACAGAATTTTATTTTATGTTCTAATTTACCTTCAATTGGATGAACATATTCATACTCTTTTGAATTTTTAATAACATTTATCTCAATTTTATCTGAAGATGAATTTTTTCTATTGAATAAGCTACATTCACTAATACTACCTACTACCTCTTTATTCTTTTCTAGTATGTCTATATTTTTCTCCAAAAAGTTTTTACTCCAAATATCATCAGAAGCCGCTACCACAAAATACTTAGTCTTAGCTTTTTGTAATAAAAAATTAAAATTCCAATATGCACCTCTATTTTTTTCATGAGAGATAAATGTAATTCGTTCATCTAATTTAGATAAGTCATCGCAAATTTTTTTTGTTTTATCTGTAGAATTATTGTCTGAAATTATAATACAAAAATTTTGATATGTTTGTGATAAAATATTCTCTATTCTACTTGCTATTACATCTTCATTATTATAAACCGGTATACCAATGGTTATTTTCAATTCTTCCATTATAATTTTTAAAAATATTTGAGATTTAACTAGTACTGTTTATAGATATAATTTTTGATCATTAATCATATTCATCATTTCTTTACTTAACATTCTGATGAAACCTTTTTTAGGTAAATAATTAGCAAAAAAATGTGATTTTCTATAGTAAATCTAGTTTTATCTATTATTTTATGAGGTATGATTTATGAAAGCTGTAATCCTAGCTGGTGGATTTGGTACTAGAATTAGTGAAGAAACTCAATTCAAACCAAAACCACTAATAGAAATTGGTAATATGCCTCTCCTTTGGCACATAATGAAAACTTTTTCGTTTTATGGTATCAATGATTTTGTAATATGCTGTGGATACAAAGGATATATGATTAAAGAATACTTTGCAAATTATTCATTACATAAATCTAACATAACTTTTGATCTAAAACAAAATTCAATAAATATACACTCGAGTAATGTAGAACCATGGAAAATCACATTGGTTGATACTGGATTAAATACTATGACTGGTGGAAGATTAAAACAAGTAAAAGACTTCGTGAATAATGAATCATTTTGTTTTACATATGGTGATGGCCTTAGTGATATTAATATCAAAAAATTAATTGATTTTCATAAAACACAAAAAACTCTTGCTACAGTTACAGGTGTTAGGCCGCCTGGTAGATTTGGAGCCTTATCGATATCTGAAAATAAAGTAACAAAATTCCAAGAAAAGCCAGAGGGTGATGGGGACTGGATTAATGGTGGGTTCTTTATTCTTGAACCAAAAGTTTTTGATTATTTAGAAAATGAAACAACAATTTGGGAGCGTGAACCACTAGAACGTTTATCAAGTGAAAATCAATTATCGGTTTATACACATACTGGCTTTTGGCAACCAGTTGATACTAATAGAGATAAAAATTACCTAGAAGATTTATGGAATAAGAATAGGGCTCCTTGGAAGATATGGAATGAATCCTAATTTTTGGAATCAAAAGAAAGTTCTGATAACCGGCCATACGGGTTTTAAAGGAAGTTGGTTATCATTATGGCTCCAAGAATTAGGAGCAAACGTACTTGGATACTCAAATTCTATTCCAACTAAACCCAGTTTGTTTAAAACTGCTGATATTGAATCTAATATGAAATCGATCATTGGTGATGTAAGAGATTTAGATACATTAAAAAATAAAATTTCTGATTTTAAACCTGAAATTATTTTTCATATGGCTGCACAATCTCTTGTTCAAGATTCGTACAATAACCCTCTTGAAACTTTCTCTACAAATGTTATGGGGACAGTAAATTTATTTGAAGCGATCAGTACTACTAAATCCGTAAAAGCCGTTGTCAATGTTACAAGTGATAAATGCTATGAAGAAAGTACACTTAAACATGCTCTAAAAGAAACCGATCCGTTAGGCGGTCATGATCCTTATAGCTCTAGTAAAGCGTGCTCTGAATTAATTACCACTGCATATCGTAATGTATTATCCACGAATAATGATCATGATATCAAAATATCATCTGTCCGTGCAGGTAATGTGATAGGTGGAGGTGATTGGGCTAAAGATAGGCTAATTCCTGATATCATGAAAGGAATTCTTAATAATCAAACAATAAAAATTCGTAATCCAAATTTCATCAGACATTGGCAACACGTGCTTGATCCTTTGAATGGTTACATAATGCTTGCTGAAAAACTTTGGACTAATGGAAATAAATTTACTGAAAGTTGGAATTTTGGGCCTATAGAAGAAAATGCAAAACCTGTATCGTGGATATTAGAAAAATTTAATGAACTTTGGAATGATGGAATAAAATGGGAAATTGATGAAAAACCATTTAATCATGAAAATGATTTCTTAAAATTAGATAGTTCCAAATCTATAACAAAATTAGGATGGAAATCTAAAATCAATATAGAATTAACGATTAAACTAATTGTTGATTGGTATATAAAATTAAAAAATGGTGATGATATGAAACAAACCTGTAAAGAACAAATAATATTTTTCAATGGATTAAAATGAAAACTAATAACTGTAGATTTTGTAACGAGTCACTTAATTTTAATTTTGTTGATTTGGGAATATCGCCATTGGCTAATTCATTTTTAGAAAAACATGAACTTCAAAAAAAGGAATTACGATATCCCTTACATGCATATGTCTGTGGAAATTGTTTCTTAGTTCAATTAGAAGAATTTGAAAAAGCGGAAACACTTTTTTCTGATTATCTTTATTTTTCGTCATATTCAAGAACATGGTTAAAACATGCTAAAGATTATGTAAAAATGATAATTCCAAAATTAAAATTAAATTCTTCTAATCAAGTAATTGAAATCGCTAGTAATGATGGTTATTTATTGCAATTTTTTGGTTCTAAAAATATACCTGTTTTAGGAATAGAACCTGCATTAAACATAGCAAAAGAAGCAGAAAAAAAAAATATTCCTACAATTACTGAATTCTTTGGTGTTGAAACTGCAAAAAAATTAGCTAAAAAAGAAATGTTTGCAGATCTATTAATTGGAAATAATGTTTTAGCACATGTTCCCAACCTAAATGATTTTGTAGAAGGTATGAGAATAATCTTAAAAAAATCAGGCGTAATCACACTAGAATTTCCTCACCTGTTAAAATTAATTGAAAATAATCAATTTGATACTATTTATCATGAACATTTTTCATATTTTTCTTTTCTTACTGTACAAAAAATTCTATTACATCATAATCTAGAAATTTTTGATGTTGAAGAGATCTCTACTCATGGGGGTTCACTTAGAATTTTTGTAAAACATCGTGAAGATAAACGTAAAAAAATATCCAGTAATGTTGATAATCTAACTAAAAAGGAAATTAAATTCGGTTATGATAATATTACTATATATCAAGAATTTCAAAAAAATATTGACAAAATACGAGATGATATAAAAATTTTTTTTAATAATGCTAAAAAGAAAAAAAAAGTAATTGTGGGATATGGTGCGCCAGCTAAAGGTAATACATTATTAAATTATTGTAAAATTGAAACAAAATCAATGAAATTTACCGTTGATCTAAGTATCCATAAACAAGGCTTATTCTTGCCTGGAACACACATTCCGATATATAATCCTAAAAAAATTAATGAGGAAAAACCTGATTATGTTTTTATTCTGCCATGGAATCTTAAAGACGAAATTATGGAACAACTACAATTTATTCGAAAATGGGGTGGAAAATTTGTTATACCTATTCCTGAGGTGAAAATTTTATAATGCTATTTACTGAAACTAAACTTGCTGGCTCATATGTTATTGAAATTGAAAAATTAGAGGATGAAAGAGGATTCTTCTCTCGTTCATGGGATACTCTTGAATTTAAGAAAAAAGGTTTAGAAACAAATTTTGTACAATGTAATATTTCTTTTAACAAAACAAAAGGAATTTTACGTGGATTACATTACCAAAAAAATCCACATTGGGAAACAAAAATTATTCGTTGCACTAAAGGTAGAATATACGATGTAATAGTTGACTTAAGAAATGATTCTCCAACAAAAAATGAATGGGTTGGTGTTGAATTAACTGATATAAACCATAAAATGATATACATACCTGATGGATTTGCACATGGCTTCCAAACTCTTGAAAATAACTGTGAAGTTTTCTACCAAATGTCGAAAGAATATAATGAGAATAGTTCTACTGGAAAAAAATGGAATTCTTCAGATTTTAATATAATCTGGCCAATAACTCCGCCAATACTCTCAAAAAAGGATAAAAACTGGAATAGTTAAAAATTGAAATTTACAATTTTTGGTTCATCTGGATATTTAGGTTCCTCGTTGAAGAAAGAATTAATTTCTAAAAAAATTGAATGTGTAACACCTGATCCTAGATGTGATAAAATTCTAGATGATAATCTAGGACATGTAATCTATGCAATTGGTGTGCCTGACTTTCACAAAGATCCTTTTAAAACAATTGATGCACATGTGATTTTATTAAATAAGATACTAAAAGAACAAAACTTTGAATCATTTCTTTATCTGTCATCGACAAGACTATATCATAATGCATTATCTACCGCTGAAAATTCTAGACTAAATGTAAATCCCTCTTATTTAGATGATCTATATAATATATCCAAAATTATGGGTGAATCAATTTGTAATATGTCAAGAAAATCAAATATTAGAATAGTTAGATTATCTAATGTAACTGGAAATAATTTTGATTCAAATACTTTTTTGGCATCAATCATTAGAGATGCTATACAAAAGAAAAAAATTTTCTTAAAAACAAGTTTGAATAGTCAGAAAGATTATGTGTATCTGAATGATGTTATCGATCTTCTCCCAAAAATTGCAATAAATGGGAAACATTCTATCTATAATATTGCTAGTGGACAAAACTTAACTAATGAAGAATTAGCAAAACGAATTCAACAAATCACAAAATGTAAAATCCAAGTAGCAACAAATGCAAAAAAATATGAATTTCCAAAAATCTCTATTAACCTAATTAAAAATGAATTTAATTTTAAACCTACATCAATTTTAGATAAAATTGATGAAATTATTAAAACATATCAAAAAAAATTTCAATAATCTACTCTGCGTAATCTGAACCTATAAAAAATGATTCTGATTTATTATCCCGTGCTAAATTTCTTCTCCAAAACATTTGTTCGGGTACCATTTTAAGCGCTTTAGTATAACCTACAACTGTATCTCCAAACACTTCAATGTTATCTTCAATTATCTTAAACTGTTCATTAGTTAAACTGAAAATAATTTCTTTTGGATTTGAAACTCTAAACTCAGTCAATTGTAAAACATCTCTTTTTTCCTCCAACCATCTATCTATATCATAATTAAATACAAATTTTGGATTTGTCTCCATTCTATCCTTCCCTAATGGATTATGACATTTTCCACGACAATAATTTCCAATTTCTTTAAATTGCGTTTGTACCTCATTTGTAAGCTTATTATTTTCTTCTAAAAGATCGTGTGCAATTTTTAATACATATTCAGTCCATTCATCCATACATTCAGAAAGAATCATGGTGTGATGATAACGTATGACATTAAAACCTGCTTCTTCATTTAGAAGCTTTTCATATTCTTTCTTTTCTTGTATTTTTTTTAATATTTCTTCAGGTGAATCAAATAACTCATCTACTGTTGCACGTTTAAATTTTTCATAAACATCTTGTATAATCTGTGGTGCATCATCTTTTCTTTCTACCATTTTAAAAAATAAATCTGAGACATCTATTTCTCTTTGTCTTAGAAATTTAATTAATGCACTATACAAAACTCCTTTATTTGTCATCCATAATGTGAAGCCAATAAGTCGTAATTGCACATAATCATCAAAATTCAAATCTTTTGAACCAACAATCACTTCTTCAATTTCACAAATATTTTTTCCAGAACTTAATTTGGCAAAATCCATTGGCAACATCCTAAATTTTGTTTTAAATTTCCATTTGTTTTTTTCCATTGGTGTTGCCATCTCTGATCCAGGTAACAAAAAACATGTGTAGGTTATGACATCATCGAGTTTTGCAGAGATTAATTTACGTATTGTTTCCAAATGTGAGTCATAGGTTTCACCTGGTAATCCTAAAATCACTTCTGCAGTTGTATTCATATTATTTTCTTTTATTGTCGGAGCTAATTCTAACATTACATCTTTACTTATATTCTCTCTTCTAATATTTTTCAACACTTGTTCATCCATTGACTGAACCGACATTGATAGTGAGAGGGATCCTGCGAGAGATTTTATTGATTCAATAATCTTTTCTTTGTTATTTTTCCCAGTAGTAGTCAATAATTTATGTGGATAGTTATATTTGTCTTGAACTTTTTTGATTTCTTGACAAGTATCTAAATCTCCTGGAATCATTCCAAAATTAAGATCACTGATGAACATACTATGAACATTTTTTTTTACATGTGTTGAAATATATTCAATTTCATTTTTTATTCGTTCTTTACTAAATTTATTTACTATGTTTACTGCTTCTCTTCCATCAGTACAAAATGAACAAGTAAATGGACATCCTCTATTAGTTTGTAACATTGGTATTAACTTGTCATCAAAAAATTTATCCAATAATCCTGTCATATATGGTGATGGAATTTCATCAAGATTTTTTATTCTTGTATCTGCAAGAGAATAGAGTAATCTTCCTTCAGAATTTCTAACAATACATCCTTCTATTGGTTTTTGTGTTACTTCATATTTGATCATTTCTAAGTTAGTATCTAAAACATGTTTTACAATATTTGAAAATCCAACTTCACCATCTGTTGGCACATAAATATCGAAATATTTGAACTTCTCAAAAAATTCCTTCTGTGTAGGTACATCTAATGGAAAATTTGGGCCCCCCCAAACTCTTAATCCTTTTGGATTTTTTTCTGTAAAAATCTTAAACATTTCTTGACTAACATTTTGACACCAACAGTAATTGCTGAGACCTAAAATATCTGGTGGGTCATCAATTATTGCTTTTTCTAATTCATGAATATACTTGAATAATGTAATATCTACATCTTGTCCAAATTGTTTAATACAATAACTTGCAATATATCCAATATTTATCGGGAGTGATTCTGTTGAAACTACGATTGTATTGTATGTTAGATCCCCTAAGTAAATTTTTAAGGCCAATATCGAAATTTACTCTCTTTTCAATATTAAGACTTGCTTAACAATTCTCTTTATTTATCTGTATTATGTTATTCACATACATATCTTAAATTTTATTTATTTCTATAACTAGCTGTGAATCTATACTCTCTATCTTTTCTTTGTTTATATGCTCTGAAATAATAACTTCATCTTTTGTTAATCCCATATTCATTAACGTTTCATTAATTTTTTTTATTGAAATTTTATTGTAATAACAATTATCATCATCTCTCCACTTCATTTCATGTTTTTCTAAATCTGGGTAATATCCTCTATACGCATTGATATATGCAAATTTTTTACAGGCTTTAACTAAATTTACTAAAAATTTATCAATGTCATATACATGATCAATGACTGCATGAGAATAAACTAAATCATATTTTTGATTTATATCCATTTTAATAAAATCACCAGCAATAAAATTTGATACTGATTGTTTCTTACAATATTCTATATTTGTAGGTGAAAAATCTAATCCAGTATATTGTAATCCCTCGAATTTTTTTTTATATTTTATTGGGTATACTCCGGCCCCACAACCTACTTCTAAAACTGTTTTAATTAAATCTCTTTTACTATCGAAATATTTCATGAAAGAATCATGTAATGAACTATTTTCATTATGAATTTTTTCATACCACTCAAAATTAGCTTTTTTCCAATCATCATTACCATAATCTGA
>MDSW01206236.1_pt1 | contig 11646 bp, 14 predicted proteins | sample 811171 | NCBI WGS metagenome assembly MDSW01 (sample SAMN05326641, study PRJNA326480) | marine metagenome | isolation source: seawater | place: Atlantic Ocean: North West | collected 2012
AAGAGTTGCCCCTTTGCCGGTTTTCAAGACCGGTGCTTTCAACCGCTCAGCCATCCTTCCATTTGCTAGTTTTTATAAGTATAATTTTCAAATTCAACAACAAAATTAACTTTATTTTATATTAAATCATTATAAAGGTACTTCTATTTATCAAATCATGAAACTTACTAAATTTTCACAAGGAATAATTTCCTCCTCGTTAGGTTCTTTCTTTTGGGGCTTTCTTGGTACAGTTTATTTTCAATATGTAAGTTTTATCGGTGTTTTTGAGATTGTAGCTCACAGATCTTTTTGGACATGTGTAATATTACTTATAACTACAAGTTTATTTAAAAAATGGAAACTATTTAAAAAATCACTTTATAATAAAAAAAATATAATAGTTTTATTTATCACAAGTATATTAATATTTGGAAATTGGTCTGTGTGGATTTTTGCAGTCTCAACTAATAGAATTATAGACGCAAGTTTTGGATATTTTATTTTCCCAATAATTAGTGTTTTTTTTGGATATCTTTTTTTGGGTGAAAAATTAAATGCCAAAAGAATTGCATCTATATCTCTAGTTATTATTTCAACTATTTATTTATTATTAAAATTTTCAACACTGCCGTGGGTAGGTTTTAGTGTTGCCATTCTTTGGAGTCTTTACAATTTGCTTAGAAAAAAAATCAATGTTGAAACAGATATAGGACTACTAATTGAAAGTCTATTTATACTGCCAATTATAATTACAATTTTTTATATAACTGTATCAACAAATCAAAATAATTTTGTTTTTAACGACATAGGGCTAATGTGTATAATTTTTTTAGCAGGTCCTATGACAGTGATTCCTTTGTTTATGTATGTAAAGGGTGTTGAGATGGCAGGTCTTGGTGCTTCAGGGATGGTTTTTTTTATTACACCTACAGCTCAATTTTTGCTTGGTTTTTTTTATTTTAATGAGCCTTTTTCTAATGAAAAGTTCACTAGTTTCATTTTAATTTGGATTGCTGTATTTATTTATCTTAAAGATTTGTATGAAAAAGATTTATAAAATTTTATTAACCTTTTTTTTGATATTGCAAAATTCAAATGCATTATCGAATGAAGTTTCATTTGATGCATGGCTTAAATCATTTAAAAATTATGCTTTAAATAATGGTATCTCTGAAAAAACTTTTAATTTATCAATGTCAAAAGTAAAATTTAATCCTAAAGTTATTGAATACGATCGTTTCCAACCAGAATTTTATGAAGATACAAAAACCTATATCGAAAAGAGAGCATCTGATAAAAAAGTTAAAAATGCATTAAATATTTTCAAAAAAAATAGAGCGCTAATTAATGAAGTAGAAAAAAAATTTTTAGTAGAAAAAGAACTATTGTTATCATTAATGGGTATTGAAACAAATTTTGGAAAATATTTAGGTAAAATGGATATCTTGTCTTCTTTAGCAACATTAAGCTATGATAAAAGAAGAAGTGAATTTTTTACAAGTGAGTTGATTACTATTCTTAAATTAATTGACTCAGGAGTTATTGACTACAATATTCTTTATGGTTCTTGGGCAGGTGCATTTGGTAATTTTCAATTTATGCCTTCTACTATAAAAAATTATGCCCTAGATTATGATAATAATAATATTATTGAATTAAAAAAAACTGAAGATTCATTTGCTTCTGCTGCTAACTATTTAAAAAAAATAGGTTGGAAAAAAAATCAACCATGTTTTAAAAAAGTTGTACTTTCCAAAAAAATACCCAATAGATTTTTAAATACCTCGGCTAGAAATATTAATAACAAAATATCAATTAATAAGATAAAAAAATATTTAATAAATTTTGAAACTTATAATCTAGATCCTAATAATATTGTTGGAATAATAACACCTGATAAAGATATTATACCTGATGCGGAAAATTTAAGTCCTGCTTATTTAGTTTATGATAATTATGAATTAATTCTAAAATGGAACCGTTCGTTAAGGTTTGCTTTAGCCGTTTGTACTTTAAAGGAAAAAATATCAAATGAATTATAAAAATTTACTTATATTTCTTATGTTTTTTGTTAACACATGCTCAATGGACATTTCAAATATAGATTCAGATAAAATAAAAAAATCAGGATTTAAAAATAATGGTTTTACATTGATATATGACGATAAACTTTATCAAAAAAAAATAGTCTCATCTAAACTAGAACATAGAGAATTATTAATTTTTCAAAAAAATTTAAAAAAAGGAACAATAGTTAAAATTAAAAATAATATTAATAATAAGTCTGTAATTGCAAAAGTTGGAAAGAGTTCACTTTATCCAAATTTTAATAATTCAGTTATTACAAAAAGAATAGCGTCTGAAATTGAATTGAATTTTGATGAACCTTATGTAGAAATTACTGAAATTTTAAATAATTCCTCATTTGTTGCAAAAAAAGCAAAAACTTTTGATGAAGAAAAAAAAGTTGCCGACAAGGCACCTGTTGAAAGCATAAGCATTAATGACTTAAATTCAAGTAACCAGACAACAAAACAAGAAAAAAAAAAAATTTTTTCATATATAATCAAAATTGCTGATTTTTATTTTTATGATTCTGCCAACCTTATGATAGAAAGAATTAAATTAGAAACAAAGGTTAAAAAAATTAAGCTTAAAAGTCTTTCAGAAACAAATTATAGAGTTTTTTTGGGACCATTTGATAACTTAAATTCTCTAAAAAAAGCATTTAATGATATAAGCTTATTAAATTTTGAAAATATCGAGATTATTAAAAATGATCAATAAACTTTTATATACAGTTCTATTTTTGTTCAACTTGATATTAATTAACTCGGCTAGTGCAAAATTTGATATTAAAGCCAGCACAGCTATCCTTCAAGATTACTCCTCAGGAGAAATTTTATTTGAAAAAGACGCAGATAGAGAAATTTATCCTGCTTCAATGACAAAGATTATGACATCGATTATAGCTTTTGAATTGATAGAAAAAGGTGATTTAAGTTTAGATGATAAATTTATGGTTTCAGAAAATGCTTGGCGTCTGTCGCAATCTGGATACTCATCAATGTTTATAATGGTGAATGATGAGGTTTCTGTAGAAAATTTATTGAAAGGAATAATAATTGCTTCGGGTAATGATGCGTGTGTTGCCCTTGCTGAGGGTATAGCCGGATCAGAAGAGCAGTTTGCAATGCTTATGACATCCAAGGCTATAGAAATTGGAATGACTAACACAAATTTTTCAAATGCTTCAGGCATTAATGATCCAGACAATTATTCAACTGTTAGAGATATTTTAATAATGTCTAAATATCTGATTGAAAATTATCCCAAATATTATGAATATTATAAAGATAAAGAATTTACGTGGGACAGAACTGGTGGAGATCCTATTACACAAGGAAATAGAAACCCACTCCTATACAAAAATATGGGTGTAGATGGAATAAAAACTGGTTATCTAGCTGTCGAAAGATACTCCTTAGCGTCATCTATCATGAAAAAAAATCGTAGATTAATTGGAGTAGGTAGTGGATTTAAAACAAAAAACGAAAGATCAAGAGAGTCTGCTAAGTTACTTAATTGGGGAATGAATAATTTTGATTTAATTGAGATTGCTAAAAAAAATATATCAATAACTGAACTTGATGTGTGGTTAGGTGATAAAAATAATGTTGAAGTTTATGTTGATACAGATGTGTACAAAACAATACCAAAGGCAAGAAAAAAATATATTAAAACAGTTGTAGAATATAACGGTCCAATTGAGGCCCCAATTAAAAAAGATGATATTTTAGGTGTAATGAAAATATATTATAAGGATGAGTTAATAAATGAATATAAAGTTTTATCTTTAGAAAATGTAAAAAAAGTAAATATTTTTACCAGATTAATAAAATCAATTAACTATTTAATCTGGGGTGATGTCTAGAAAACCAATAATAGTTTTTGAAGGTATAGAGGGATCAGGCAAAACACTTCATATAAATAACCTTTCTAAGTATTTAAAACTTAAAAAAATTAAATTTATTAAATTAAGAGAGCCAGGAGGGAACATTGGTTCAGAAAGAATAAGAAGACTAATATTAAGCAATAAGTCAAACTTTCACAAAGTTACTGATTTATTATTATATTTAGCAGCAAGAAACGAAAACTTAGAAAAATTAATAAAAAAAAATTATGGGAAAAAAATAATTTTATTAGATAGATTTATTGATTCGACTATTGCTTATCAACACTACGGCATGGGTCTTGATTATAAATTTATTAATTTTATTAATAATTTTTTACTTAAAAAAATTAAGATTAAAATAACATTTTTAAATTTAGTTAATGAACAAAATTTGCATTTAAGACTTTCTAAAAGAAAAAACCTTAATCGGTATGATAAATTTAAATTAAATTTTTATAAAAAAGTGCAAAAAGGATATATTAAAATTGCTAATAAAAAAAAAAATAAATATGTCATAATTAATTCAAACAAATCAATATCTACAAATAAGTTAAAGGTTATTGAAGAGGTAAAAAAAATATTAAAATGAACATTGAACCAAGATCGCAAAAAAATTTATATGGCTTAAATTTATATCTTAAATTAATGATAAATCTTTATAGCAAAAATAAGCTGTCAAATAAAATATTACTATCAGGCCCAAAAGGAATAGGTAAATCAACATTAGCATATCATTTTATAAACTATATTTTTTCACAAGACGAAGAATATACATACGATTTAAATAACTGTTTAATTAATCAAGACAATAGATCTTTTGTGCTTGTTGAAAAAAAATCTCATCCAAATGTCTACAATATTGATTTATTAGAAGAAAAAAAATCAATCGATGTTGCGCAAATTAAAGAAATGATTTCTTATGCAAATAAATCAAGCTTTAATAATAAACCTAAACTCGTATTAATTGATAATGTTGAAAATTTAAATACAAATTCTCTTAATGCACTATTAAAAATTGTGGAAGAACCTAACGAGAATCTTTTTTTTCTTTTAGTTCATGATAGTAGAAAAAGAATTTTGGATACTTTAAAATCTAGATGTATTAATTTTAAATTAAACTTAAAATTTGAAGAAACTATTAAAATCTCAAATAAAATTTTAAAAGAAAGTATTTTTGATTTTCTAAATGAAGAATTAATCAATTATTATATAACACCTGGTGAAATAATTAATCTAATTAATTTCTCAAAAAAATATAATGTTGATTTAAAAAAAAAAACCTTAAAAGATTTATTGCTTTTATTAATTACAGAAAATTATTATACTAAAGATAAATTTATTAAATTATACATATTTAATATTATCCAAATTTATTTTTTGAAGCAGCTATATAATAAGAGAATTAATAATAATATTTATTTGTTATATAACAAGTTTGTTAACATGATCTATAATTGTAATAAATTTAACTTAAACTATGAAAATTTGTTTATTGAATTCAAAACCAAAGTATTAAATGAATAAAAACTATTACATAACCACTCCTATATATTATCCATCAGCAAAACCACACATGGGGCATGCTTATTCAAGCATAATTGCTGATTTTTTTGCTCGTAGTAAAAAGATACAAGGTTCAAAAGTTTTTTTTTTAACAGGTACTGATGAACATGGTCTGAAAATTCAGAGAGCTGCTGAAAAAAAGCAAATGAGTCCAAAAGATTTCTGTGATGAAATTAGTATAACATTTAGAGAATTGTCAAAAACTTTAAATTTGTCCAACAATGATTTTATTAGAACAACTGAAGAAAGACATTTTAAATCAGTTCAAAATTTGTGGAAAATTCTTGAAAAAAAAAATGAGATTTATTTATCAAAGTATGCAGGCTGGTACTCTGTTTCCGATGAAGCATTTTATTCCGATGATGAAGTTGAAACAGTAGAAGGTGTTAAAAAGGCAAAGCCCTCAGGTTCAGTAGTAGAATGGGTTGAGGAAGAATCTTATTTTTTTAAACTTTCTAAGTGGGAAAAACCTCTTCTCGATTTTTATAATAAAAATCCAAATTTTATTTTACCTGAAAGTCGTCGAAATGAGGTAATTAATTTCGTTAAGAGTGGATTAAAAGATTTATCAGTTAGTAGAAAATCTTTTTCTTGGGGCATTAAAGTCCCCTCAAATACTCATCACGTAATTTATGTTTGGTTGGACGCTCTAACCAACTATTTAAGCGCTTTAAATTATCCGGATATAAATAACAAATTATATAAAGATTTTTGGCCAGCATCACTTCATTTAATAGGTAAAGATATTTTAAGATTTCATGCTATATATTGGCCAGCTTTTCTTTTAGCAGCAGATATACCTTTGCCTAAAAGAATCTATGGTCATGGGTGGATTTTATCTGGAGAAGAAAAAATGTCTAAATCAAAAGGAAATATTTTAGATCCTATAGAAATTATTAATATGTATGGACTGGATCCATTGAGATATTATCTAATAAAAGAAGTTTCTTTTGGAAACGACGGTAACATTTCACAAGAAAAATTAGAAAGTTGCATTAATAGTGATTTGGCTAATAATTATGGTAACCTTTGTCAAAGAGTAATGGCTTTTGTTGAAAAAAATTTGAATTTAGAAATTCCAAAAAAAATTAGTTTTAATAAACAAGATTTAGAAGTTTTAAACAATTTTAATAATAGTTACCAAAATTTAATTAATTATATTGATGACCAGGATATCAATTCATATGTTAACTATATATTAGAACGTCTTTTTGCTGCAAATAAGTATTTTAATGATGAGGAACCCTGGAAAAAAAAAGCCGATGAAGACAGATTAAATACAATAATTTATGTATCTTTAGAGTTAATAAGAAAAATTACTGTTTTACTTTATCCAATTGTTCCAGACAGCGCACTCAAGGTATTAAATGTTTTTGATATTAAAGAAAAAGAAATTGAATTAAAAAGTATTAAAAAAAATGATTATCTAAAGTTTGGTAAAAAGATTAATAAAATGAATATCTTATTTAAAAAAGTTGAAAAAAATGATTGACTCACACTGTCACTTAGATCATGAGCCTCTTTATGCCAATCTAAATGATGTAATTATAAATTCCAAAAGGGAAGGTGTAGAAAAAATTTTAACTATATGTACTACATTGGAAAGTTTTAAAAATATTATTACTATAGTTAAAAAGGATAAGATGATATATGGTACTTTTGGTATCCATCCACATGAAACAAGTAACGCTATACTAAATCCCGAGGAAATTGTACAACCAATAAAAAATAATGAAAAAATTATAGGTGTTGGCGAAACAGGTCTAGACTTTTACTACAATAATAGTGATAAAAATTCACAAGTAAAAAGCTTTATAAATCACATCGAAGCCTCACTTGACTTAAATATGCCTCTTATTGTTCATTCGTGAAACGCTGAAGATGAAACTTTTGAGATTTTAAATAAGTACCAAAAGAAAAAAAAAATGAAAATACTAATGCATTGTTTTACAGGTTCTGCAAATTTTGCACGAAAATTATTAAACTTAGATGCTTTTTTTTCCGCAAGCGGAATTATAACTTTTAAAAATAGTTTAGAGTTACAATCAACTTTTAAGGAAATACCAAAAGAAAAACTATTAATAGAAACTGATAGTCCCTTTTTAGCACCCGTTCCAATGAGAGGAAAAAAAAATGAACCTGCTTATATTAAATATACACTTAAAAAATTATCAGAGATAAAAGATATTAGTTTAACTGAGTTAGAAAAAATAACGTCCAATAATTTCAATAAATTATTTTTTAACTAATGAATATCAAATTCACCATTTTAGGATGTGGCAGCTCAATGGGTGTTCCTAGAGCAGATGGCTTTTGGGGAAATTGTAATCCTTTAGAAAAAAAAAATAATAGAACAAGATGCTCAGCCTTAATTTCAAGTAAAAATTGCTCAATTTTGTTAGATACCTCACCAGACTTAAGAAGTCAACTATTGAGAGAAAAGGTAAAAAATATTGATAAAGTTTTTTATAGCCACGGTCATGCAGATCAAACTCATGGAATTAATGATTTAAGAATATTCTATCTAAAAAATAAAAAAAAAATTGATGTTTATACAAATTCGTTTACAAAAAAATATTTAAAAAAGTATTTTTCCTATTGTTTTGTTGGTAAAAAGGATTACCCAGCTACTTTGAACTTGAAACATTTAAAAAAAAAAATTTCATTTATTAACGGCGAAAACAAGATAACGATTAAGTCAATAGAAGTGAGACATGGAAGAATAAATTGTTTGGCTTTTATTATTAATGACAAATGCGCTTATGCGAGCGATGCAAATGAAATATATAAACAAGATTTTAAACATTTTTATAAAATTAAATATTTTGTAGTAGACTGTTTAAGAATTTCTCCTCATCCTTCACATTTTCACTTGAAACAAGTATTAAATTTGATTGAAAAAATTAAACCAAAAAAAACAATCTTAACTAATTTACATTCAGATTTAGATTATAATTACTTATTGAAAATTCTACCGAAGAATGTAATACCTGCTTATGATGGTTTATCTTTTTATATCTAAATGAAAAAAAATATTATTGTTGTGACTGGTGGTGCGGGATTTGTTGGCAGTAATCTAATAAATTTATTAATAAAAAAAACAAATTTTAAGATAATTAGTATTGACAATTATTCATCTGGTTCAAAAAAAAATCACAACAAATCAAATAGAGTTAAATATATTAAAGGTGAAACAAAGAATATTTTTCAATTATTAAAAAGCCCCAGTAAAATTGCTTCAATCTTTCACTTTGGTGAATTTGCAAGAATTTACCAAAGTTTTTTAAAAATGAACGAATGCCTTAGCTCAAATACAGTTGGTAGTAATGAAGTATTTAATTTTTGTTTAAAAAACAAAATTAAACTTATATATTCAGCAACATCTGCTAGCCTTGGCAATAAGGGTAATGATAAAAATTTATCTCCATATGCTTTTACAAAATCAAAAAATCTGGAGCTTTTAGAAAATCTAAAAAAATGGTTTAAATTTAGATATGAAGTTATTTATTTTTATAATGTATATGGACCAAATCAGATTTGCGAAGGAAAAATGGCTACTGTAATCGGTATTTTTGAAAATTGTTACAAAAAAAATAAGCCATTACCTGTTGTTAAACCTGGAAATCAAACTAGAAGGTTTACACATATTAATGATACAGTCGATGTTTGTTATATTGCTTGGAAAAAAAATTTATGCAGACATTACAGTATAGCAAACCGTAAAACATATTCTATTTTAGAAGTTGCTAAAATGTTTAATTCTAAAATTAAGTTTCTTTCGATACGTCCTGGTGAAAGGTATGCTTCTGCATTAACAAATATGAATTTATCTAATAAAGTTTACAAATATTTTGGAAAAATAAATTTAAAAAACTATATAGAAAATTTTACTAAAAAAATTAATTAAGAATTTTTTCTATAGCACTTGTTATTTTTTTTGACATTGGTTTAGTGAAAGACACAAATGTATCAATAACTTTACCGTCTGTGTCTATTAAAATTTTGTGAAAATTCCATTTAGGAACAGCAGAGTTGCCATGGTTTTTCTTTGCCCATTTATAAATTTCGTGTGCATTATTACCCTTAACTTCATAAATTGATGTTAGTGGAAAGTTCACATTAAAATTTACCTCACAAAATTTTTTTATTTCTTTTTCACTATTTTTTTCTTGATTGAATGAATTAGAAGGAACTCCAATAACAACAAAACCCTTATCTCGATACAACTCCCAAAGTTTTTGTAATTCTGTATATTGATTTGTAAAACCACAGTAACTAGCAACGTTCACAAGGAGTATTACTTTATTTTGATAATCTGAAAAATTTATGGTTTCTCCTGTAATTGATTTTATTTTAAAATCATAAATTAGCTCGTTGTAGTTTGCTGAAGCAGAGCTTTTAAAAAAAAACATAAATATTGATATAATTAGAACAATTGCTTTCTTCATTGATGTGTTTATTTATTAGGAGTAAGTAGTATCAGAAAGTATCCAGTTAAAGTGGATAATAATGACCCAGTTAAAACTCCAATTTTTACTCCATCCATGTATTGAACATTTTCAACGAAAGCTAAATTTCCAACAAATAGACTCATGGTAAAACCTATTCCTGTTAAAATTCCAACTCCATAAAAATTATACCAGTTAGAGTTATTGGGCATTTGTGCAATTTTTAGTTTTATTGCAACGTACGAAAATACAAAAACACCTAATTGCTTGCCCAAAAATAATCCAACCAATATACCTAGTGGAACTTTGTCAAGTAAGGATGAAAATGAAAGTCCCTCTAAAGACACTCCTGCATTTGCAAATGCAAATAAAGGCATTATCCCAAAGGCTACATATGGACTTATTGCATGCTCAATCTTAATTAATAAAGAATAATCTTTTTCTTTTTTTCTATGAGGTATAGTCATAGCCAATAAAACTCCAGCTATTGTTGCATGAATTCCAGAATTGTGTGTGAAATCCCAAAGAAATATTCCAACTACTAAATAAGGTAAAAATTTTTTTATATTAAATTTGTTTATTGTTAATAAAATTATAAAAGCGGAAGCCATTAATATTAAATATTTTATATTTAAGTCACTAGAATAAAATATAGCAATTATCAAAATTGCGCCTAAATCATCAATAATTGCTAAAGCTGTTAAAAAAACTTTTAAAGACAAAGGAACTCTTTTTCCTAATAATGAAAGGACACCCAACGAAAATGCAATATCCGTAGCAGAGGGGATTGCCCATCCATTAAGAGTTTCGCTATCGCCCCAGTTAATAAATACATAAAATAACGCAGGAATTAGCATTCCACCAACAGCTCCAATTATTGGTAATAATGCTTGTTTCATATTTGAAAGTTCACCCTGCAAAAACTCTCTTTTAATTTCTAAAGTCACAAAGAAAAAGAAGATTGCCATTAATCCATCATTAATCCAATGAATTATAGAAAGTTTTAATCCAACATTATTAATTCCAATAAACAAATATTTGTTTAATGTTGAAAAATATAATTCAGATAAATTTGAATTACTAACTACTAAAGCAATTATTGCAGCAAATAACAGAACAAGACCACTTGCTGCCTCTAACTTAAAAAACCACTTGAAAGGTTTAGAAATATAATTAATCATAATTAATTAAATAAATCTTTAATGAATAATAGTATATCCTTTAGTGTTTCGTATAAGCTATCAAGAATAAAATTAAATCCTGGAATTAATAATTTAATCGAATTTTTAAAAGTATCTGCTAAAATTATAAGTGCTACAAATGAAATAATTAAAACAATCAAAAAGCTTAAAATATTAATTTTTTTATTTTTTGTCTGTTTTTTTTGTATCTTTGAAATAGACGTTTCCGCTTCAGATATTAAATCTTCTGTACTGTCTGGTATATTTTTATCAATAATTTCAGGTATTTTATCTGCTGGTTTCTTGAAATCATTTATAACTTTTTTTTTTGGTTCTTTTTTAAAAAACCATTTATGACTACAAGCACCACATTGAAGCATCTTACCTTCACTTGGAATTAAAGAGCCATTAACTTCAAATTTTTTCTTGCCACATGGGCATGTAATTATCATGATTTCCTATATATCAGATTTTTATTAAATTTCTTCATTTTTGGTAACATTTATCCTTTGAAATT
>MDSW01098571.1_pt1 | contig 11645 bp, 5 predicted proteins | sample 811171 | NCBI WGS metagenome assembly MDSW01 (sample SAMN05326641, study PRJNA326480) | marine metagenome | isolation source: seawater | place: Atlantic Ocean: North West | collected 2012
AGCGCCTCATCTTCCCCGACGCCACCACGCGCGCGCGCGTGTCTCACCACCACCGCACGTCACCGACACCGAACATTCTCATTTTCTATCGTCCATTCCACGCGTCTCACGCGTTCCCCACGCCTCGCATCGCGCTCCACGCGCGCCCATCGCGCTCCACGCGCGCCCCCCCCCGCGACCGCCGCACGCGCGGTGCCGCGGAATCGAATCGAATCGCGCGTCGTCCCGTCGAGTCGCGCGCGCGAGAACGAACGAACGCACCTCGTCGAGAGATCTCGACCGGCTTGGCGCCGTTCATGCCACCGAGGGCGCTCTGCGCGGCGACGAACGCGGCGGACATCGTCGCGTGTCGGACAGTGACGCGACGTCGCCCGACGCGCCGTCGCGTGTCGGTGTCCACTCGAGGACTCGACGAGTGACGGTTCAATACTGTTTACCCACACGCGTGAGAGTTCCGCGTGTCCGAACTTTTTTATCTCCTTTTCCCCGCGTTCGAGACGGTTTTCCCCCGTGTGATTCCACGACGGAGGTCACGCGAGGCCGCGCGCGCGCGATCGCGTCGACTTATCCGCGACGCGACGTCCCCGAGCTCGGTCGCGGCGAGAGATTCGCGCGCGCGAAGACGCGGACGACGTCTCTCGTCGTCGTCGGCGAAGCGATGTCGATCGCGCGAGCGGTGGTGCGCGCGGACGCGCGCGCGGGACGCGATGGGAAGGGGACGCGAGGACGCGATGGGAAGGCGACGCGAGGCGCGCGCGTCGGGACGGTGGCGGTGACGCGGCGAGGCGACGCGGCGCGCGCGCGCGCGGGTGGCGTGGGTGATGGAAAGACGGCCGTCGTCGTCGGTGGTGGCGTCGGGGGGTTGGGGATGGCGTCGAGGTTGGCGAACGCGGGATTCGAGGTCACGTTGTTGGAGAAGAACGAGGACGTCGGCGGGCGATGCCGAAGCGAGGAGTTCGCCGGGGGTGGAGAGGGGTACCGATTCGATACCGGGCCGTCGTTGATGCTGCTTCCGGAGCGGTACATGGAGCAGTTTACGTCCGTCGGGGAAAAGATGGAGGATTACTTGGACGTCGAGCGCGTGGACCCGGCGTATCGCGCGCACTTTGGCGATCACACGACGCTCGATTTGTTGTATGACATCGAGGCGATGCGCAAGCAGTTGGATGACATCGAGGAGGGCGCCGGTGGGAGATACATCGATTGGCTCGGCCGGGCTCGGGCGAGTTTGGATTACGGCGTCGCCGCGTTCATCGAGCGCGACGCCAACTCCATTTTAGATTTCGTCGATCTCTCTCGCGTCGGACCGCTCGCGCTCGCCGTGAACCCGCTCGATTTGCTCCTTCCGCAGTTTAACCAGATGGCCAAGTATTTCAAGGATGAGCGCCTTCGCGCGCTCTTCTCCTACCAAGAGCTGTACGTCGGCTTGAGCCCGTACAACGCGCCGGGCGTGTTTTCTTTGCTCGCCGCGACCGAGCTCACGGATGGGGTTTGGTATCCAAAGGGTGGTTTCACCAAGGTTCGTGAAAGCTTACTCGCGATCGCTGAGAAGAAGGGCGCCAAGGTTCGCTTGAACAGCGCGGTTTCTGAAATCGTGACGGAGGAAGTCGATGGGTTGGCCTCGGCGAAGGGCGGCGCGCACACCGGTCGCAAGGTGACGGGCGTTCGTCTCGCGTCCGGTGAAGTGCTCGAAGCCGATGTCGTCGTGGCGAACCCCGATTTGCCGTGCGTTTGGGACCAAATGCTCGACTCTGTGGGCGAGCCGGCGAAGAAGGAGAGCGAAAAGTGGGACAACGCCGAGTACTCGTGCTCCGTGCTCGAATTCAACTGGTGCTTGAAGAAGGAAATTCCTGGACTTTTGCATCACAATGTCTTCTTGTCTGGCGACTACAAGGGTAGCTGGGATCGTCCGGCAACGGTGGACGATTTCGCCGCGCCGCGACAACACAACTTTTATTGCCACAACCCGGTGTACACGGACAAGACGTGCGCTCCCGAGGGCGGCGCCTCCCTCATGATTTTGCTTCCGATAGCGAACATCAAGGAACAAGAGGACATCTGCAAGAAGCGCGGCGTTCCGGTTCCGAGCGAGACCGATCTCATCGAGGCCGGGCGCGAAGCCATCTTGCGTCGATTCAAGGAGGCTGGTCACGGCGACCTCTCCGAGATCATCGCTCACGAATCTGTCACCGTGCCCAGCGAATGGCGCGAAAAGTTCAACATCAAGAACGGTGCCGTGTTTGGTTTGTCCCACGGTTTGTTGCAACTCGCTGCGTTCCGCCCGCCGGTGCGCACGGGCATCAAGCAACTCGACTCCCCCGTCGTTGACGGTTTGCACTTCGTCGGCGCGTCGACTCGTCCGGGTAACGGCGTGCCGCTCGTGCTCATGGGCGTGAAGGTTGTCGCCGAGCAAATCATGAAGGAAGCGGAAGCGTAATCCGTCTTAGCGCGCGACGCGACGTCAGCTGGCTTGTATTTGACAATTTATTCTTTAGAATCAATCTCGTCTCGTCTCGCATCCAATCCCATGGACACCTCACTTTTCACCATGCTATCGCACGCCATCGTCGCCTTACTTGCGCTCTTCGTCTCGCCGACGCTCGCACGAGCCAACAATCACACTCTCAACTGTTCGGACGTCAACGTCGTCATCGGCGCGTCGGCGCGGCATGGCGGCGCCGAAAATCTCTTTGCCCAACTGGCCAGCTTCAGCGGGCTCGACGAGCTCGTCGTGCCCGGAGGATTGTTTTACGAAGTCACGGGCGATTTGACATTTTTTGTGCCCAAAGACGACGCTCTCGAGGCCGAGATCGAATACTGGAAGGAGGCGCTCGGACTCTCCGGCAACGAAACTGTTCGAGAAAACAAAGCATACGTCCAAGAAATTCTTCGGCAGTACATCGCGTACGGAAACGTCTCGGTCGGGTATCGTGGACTGTTCGTCACGATCGATGGGTCAATCTTCAATTGGACGGATGCCTCCGAGCCAGGCATGTCGAAGATAGAGCTGCAACCGGTCGGGACGCAGCTTTTGGAGTCGCCGCTCGTGCTCTACGTCAACGATACGTCGGCGCAAATCGAGACGTGTTCTCGCGGAATCGAGCTCGCTCGCGTGGTGCGTGACAGAACATACGTACGAATGGCCGTGAGGCGGTCCGTGCGACGAGGTGCTCGAGCGCGCGGCAGACGTGGTATGCGCAAGTTGCTGCGTTCATATAAATCCTTACAGTGATACTAAAGCTGCCGTTGCGCGCGCAGGCTCGTCCGTGACGTTGATGACGTTCATCCGTACAGCGTCGGCGGATACACGATGCTATCGACGATCGACTCGACCGTCTGACGCCATTTTTCCTCTTCATCGCGCGGAAACTGCGCGGTCGCCGTGTACAGGTGACCGACTCGGCCGTCGTACCCGAGTCCCGCCAACACGAAGAACACCGAATTAATTCCAGCCGACGGTCGCTCAAAGGTATACTCAACCTTGTAGTAATCACCCTTGGCCACGGAATCCACCAATTCGGCGTACTGCACGCGATCCTCTCGTCCCTTCTTCGCCTTTGGCCTATTCAACGGAACGACGAGGCCGTATCCGAAACCGAACGCGTCGCCCAACGACCCCATCTTCGTAAAATCCGCCCCCGCCGGCGTCGCCACGATCGTCACGTTGACGTCTCTCGCGTTCTCACTCGTCGGTGCGATCGTCCACACGTCTCTCGCGCCGCCTCCGAGCACCTCTTCGCTCGCCGGCGTCGCCCCCGTGAGCGTCACCCAGTCGCTCGGATAGCTCACAGAAAACTTCAGCTTGGCGTCCTCGTACGTCGTCAGTCCCGCTTGGGCGCGCGCGGGAACCGGTAGACCCAACGTCGACGCACCGACGACGGTGATCGCGGAGGCGAGGAGGGCGCGACGCGAGGAGGCTTCGGCGCGTTCGTCCGCATCGTGCGCATCCGCTCGTCCGAGCGCTCGAACGCGTCCGTGCGCGCGCCGCGCGCGCGACGGCGCGGTGTCGGAGACGACGCGCGCCGTCTGAGAGATGCGAGCGGGCGCGAGGGTGGACGACATCGCGCGTCGCCGGTCTCGCGCGCGAGCGTGTGGGGTCGACGGGAGAGACGGGACGCGAGCCGCGACGGCGTTGTACAGAGAAAAAGTTTCAAATCACAAGTCGTCGGCGAGATCGAGCTCGACTTTCGTCCCCTCCTGATCCTTAAACGCGGGCTGGCCGAGATACGGACATCCCGCGCACCGAAACGCGTCGCCGAGCGCGCAGTTGCCGCACGCGCTGACGAAGGTTTCGGCCTTCGCCTCCTCCTCCGCCGCCTCCGCCTCGGCGCGTCCGCACGTGCAATTCTTACACGCCTTCTTCCCGGCGCCGATCTCGCAATCATCGTACTTGACCGGTTTCGAGTTGACGTCTAATTCCGTGAGCAGCGTGTTCTCGTCGATGAGGTCGTCGTCGGCGCCCTCGTCGCCCCAGCCCGTCGTCGTCGCCGGCGTCTTCGCCTCGCGCGATTTCAGCGCGAACGACGTCCCTCGCGCCCAATCAGGTTTCTTCCCACGAACCACACCGTCCTCACTCGCGCCGACGTCCGTGAATCCGGCCAACACGAGCGCGTCTCTCGCGTCGTCGCCGCCCCCGCGCGCGCCGTCGTCGACGACGCGCACCGCGCACGTCCCGCCCGCGCGCAACGCCTCTCGCGCCGCCGCTCCCGCCCGCGTCGCCCCCTCCCCGTCCACGACGGCGACATAAAATCCATCGCGCGGTGGTTCCCTGGGCGCGACGACCGAGTCGTCGATCTCATCGTACGTCGTCCTCGAGACGTCGTCCGCGCCGTCGAGGTCTCGAAGCGCGTCGCGAATCTTCGCGCGCGCGGCGTCGTCCCCGATCGCCACGGCGGCGTCCACGCACAGGATCACGCGTCGGGTTTCCATCGTCGTCGTCCGCGCCGTCGGCGGAGGTATCGTCGCCCGCTCGTCGCGTCGACGTGTGCGCGCGCGCGCGCGGGGGCGACGCGCGGGCACGCAGTCTGAGGGACACACGACGAGTCATGACCCATAGTTTCGATCGAGTCCATAGTGAAGGAGGTGTATACACCGTCTGTCGAACGACACGCCATCCATATCGCGAGACGTCGTCGCGAACACCCTTCGGGACGCGTCGCATCTTTGGCGTCCGTCGTCGGCGACGACGCGTCACACGCGCGCGCGAGGGCGCGAACGTCGAACGCGCGAGGTCGTCCGCGCGAGGGTCGTCCGCGCGAGGGTCGCGCGCTCGCGTCATGGGGTGGTTTTGGCGCGATGCCGAGAGCGGCGTGGATGCGCAGGAATTGGCCGAGCCCGCGAGACACACCACGCCCGCGGGTCGGTACACGGTCTCGGTGCGATTGGTGGAGGCGAAAAACTTGCAGGCGATTCAGGCGTTTAATTTCTTCCAGACGTTGATGAGTTTTAAGTTGAAGACGCAGACCGTGCACGCGGATCGTTTGCCCAACGTGGTGGGCAAGGTGTACCTGGAGCGCGCGGGCTTCGACCCGCAGAAGCGGAAAACGGTGGTGGAGAAAGAGACGGCGTCGCCGTTGTGGAATCAGTTGTTTTACTTTGACACCGTGGAGGTGGCGACGGATGAACTCGAGGCGTGTAACGTCGTGGTGAGAGTGTGCGACAAGTCGAGAATCGGCAAGGACATGGTCATCGGGAGCATCGACGTCAATCTCGCGGCGGTGTATCTGTCGCAAGGGCACGAGTACTGGAACGAGTGGTTCACACTCACGGATTTCTCCGGTAGACGTTCGGGGAGTCAGGGCGAGCTGTGCATGTGCGTGACTGTGTTGCACGAGGGCGACGCGCCGCCGTTGCATCTAGATGAGAAATTTAGCGACGGGGAGGGCGACGTCGTCGAAGTGGGGACGTTTGAGACGGAAAAGCAGCGCGCCAAGCGGTTAGAACGCGCGGAAAGGAAAGCGCAGCAAAAGTTAGCGGCAGAAGAAGCCGAAAATAGAAGGAAAAACGTGCAAACATACACGCTCAAGTGTAGTCTGTACAACGGTAGGGAATTCCCGCGCATGGATAGATTCGGTGCCGGAGGCTTGGACGCCTATCTCAAGATCAACTGTGGGTCGGCGAAGGAGGCAAAGTCGCGCATCATCACGAGTGCGAATCCAGATTGGAACCAAGAGCTCGTCATGCGACTAGCGGTTCCAGGTGGAGAGGCGGGCATCGAGTCGATGCCGCCGTTACGCATGAGCGTCATGGACAGAGACGTTCTCGACGCCGACGATCACGTCGCGTCGACCGCGATTAGCCTGAAAGATATCTTAGATCGACCAAAGGCGTACTCCAAACCCAAGTGGTATTGCTTTTATGGCGGTTTACGCGGCATGGAGGTGGCTTTGTTCAGTCGAATGTCGAAACTAGCGAAGAGAATGAACGCCGGCTACGTCGAGGGCGCCGCGTATAGAGGTAGAGCGTTGATGTCATTCACGCTGGAACCTGAGAACAGAAAGAATAAATACATGCGAGCGAAGAAGTGCATCCCATCGGTGATTGAAAAGATGGGGAGAGAATGGCACTGCTTCCTCCACTCACAAGTCATGTCCGTGGAGCTCTTCCAAACCAACGCGGTGGGCAAGATGCTCTCCGTCGACGTCGGCATGGGCCTCCAATCCAACGCGTCGCCCTCGGTGATACTTCGCGCGGAAGGCGGATCACTCATGGGTGAGTGTTACGCCAGGGTGCAATGCACGCTCGCGCCTCTTCTCGTCAGGCTCCCGGCACCCTACGAAGGTCCATTGGCTGGTACGGGTGCGCCAGACATCTTCGTCAACGTAAACATTCTTTCCGGTAAAGGAACGCGACGAGTGGGATTCTGTCGCATTCCAGTGACGAAGCTGATGCCCGTGAATGAAACGCATCGACCGATCGCGTCTCCGACCAGTGCTGAGTTCCCTTACGGATGGACGGTACAGGGATGGTTCCCGCTTCGATCAGACGCGCTGAGTAACCACAAGATGTTCCACAGTAGACGCGCTGAAAACGTGAAACCGATCGGCCAGGTGCTGTTGCGACTCATGATCCGAGGAGCATCTGCTGGTAAAAATGCACACAACGCGGGTGATCATTTAGAAGACATGGGAGACGTGGAGGAAGCGATGTCTATGTATTCCGACGCGGAAGCGGCGGCGGCGAATCGGCGAGACGATTTAGAACGCAAGGCGAATACGCGAGGCGAACGCGTCGCGGCAAACTTGGAGGCAGAGTTCGTCGAACCACTTCCGACGAGACCATTCATGCTTCGCATGGAGTTGTACCAAGCTCGGGACTTACCCGCCGCCGACGCGCACGGATCGAGCGATCCTTTCGCGGTGTTGAGGGTGGGTAGAAACATTGCGGAGACTCACGTCGTCAACTCGACGACGTCGCCGTCTTGGTTCAGAGAAATGTTTGTCCAAGTCGATCTTCCCCTCATCGTCAAGGACAAAATACGGTTACCGGATGGCACTCTTGTCACCGATAACGACGACACTGACTCGGACGCCAGTGGTGTTCTTCTAGATCCGACGAGAATGGAAGAGGTGCAGCACGCGGCAAGCGACTCTGAGGGTTCTTTCGACGAAGCGCAATACGACATGGAGATGGCTGTGTCAAAAAACACCTCCAAGGGTAAAAATAAGAGGAAGAAATTCATCGGAAAGGGGGGCAGTGGGGCGGGGCACGAGTTTAACGGAATCGCTTGGTGGGCGGCTCCCTCGCTGAATCTCATGGTTTTCGACAGAGACGAAGGTTGTCTCTTGGGAGACAACGATCCTTTATCTGTGCTCTCCATACCACTCATTCACCCGGCCGCGATGGAAGCAGAACGACGCGGTGACGATAATTTCAGCGTTCTCGCATCGTCGATCCTTTCGTTTTACTCCAAGTTTTCTCTGGATACGCAGTTCCCCGATCGTTACGACGATCTCACGAACTACGAAGTTGGCGCTTTATCGCAGGTGCCGCAGTGGTACCCCATGCGTCAGCTCAACCCTCAAAAGGGTTTGAGTGTGTCACCGATCGATGGCGGTGGGTATGTTTTGATGTTTTACGAGTTACTTCCCATGCCGCCGCAAGGTTTGCTCGCGTACGCGGGCGTGCAAGACTCTTCGTTCAAATCCATTTCCATGATGAAGCTAAATTCCGCCGTGAAGCCGCTCGAGGATTCGTACGGTTCGACAGCCATCTCCGTTGAAATCATCTTACTCGGTGTTCGCGGATTGACGCCTTACAGAGGCGCGCACGTGACGCGTCCCTGCGTCGAGTTTGAACTCAACGGCGTGACGCCTCTGTATTACGGTTCGGAGGCGCACGTCGGGCGTTCGAAACAATCGATGTACCCCAACGGACCGAACGCAAACTTCAAGGGCGAGATCATCACACTGAGTGGCACGATGTCGAAACTCGATTCCGTGCGTCTCAGTCTTTCGATTCGCGTGTTGGACGGTCGACAGAACTCAAAGCGCATCATCGCCACCAACGAGCACCCGCTCAGGGTGCGCGACTCTGAGCGCGCCGAGGAGGCTGAATTCGTGAGCAAGCTGAAAAAAGTAAAGGTGCGAGAATTAACTCCAGACGAAATTCGTGAGCGCCAAATGGCTGAGATGTCGGCGACCATGTCTGATTCAGAGATGACGTTTGGTACGAATACGACGCGTTATCTCGACGAATCCGACACGGTCACCAACGAATGGACGGAATCAGAAGAGGAGTCCGAGTTGCGTAGCACAACCTTCCGCAACCGATCTTTATCGCGAATGAACACAAGCGGGGAATCTTTCAGGAATGAACTGCCCTCTTCGAAGAGCATGGAGAGCATGAAGAGCATGAAGAGCATGAAGAGCATGAAGAGCATGAAGAGCATGAAGAGAGGCGCGAAGAAGGGTAAGGAACGCGTCGACGCTCGCGATTATCACATGGTTCGCTCCATGGACGGTCGACGACAATACATTCCGCTCCAAGATCTCAGTAAAGCGGATTTGGCAAGGGCGAAAAAGGGACTTCGCACCATCAGAGAAGTCGACAGAGGATCCGAGTTCGATTCCGACACCGATTCCAACAAAACCGAAGAGATGAGTAACTCTGAAACCGCCTCCGAGGCGAGTTTCAGCAGCAGCGAAGATCCGTACGCCGAGTCTTCCTCGAAGGAATTCGAAAGCGAGGAAGAGAGCGAGGAGAGCGAAGAAGACGAAGATGAAGACGCGTTCACGTTCGACGACGGGACGGGCAAGATTCCACCGTGGATGGAGGGTCGAATGATACTCGCGGGCGGTTTACTCGAAGACGAATTGACGCCTCTCAACTTTATGTCCATTCCCGTCTACCACGCCAAGGGATTCGCGGATAATACGTCTGAAAAGGAGTTGGCTGGATTCGTCAAGTGCGCCGTTCGCAGTCTCCCTCTGACTGAAGATACGAGTTTCGTCGCCGAAAACCTCCTCGACAATAAACTGTCGACGCGTCGCGCGTTCAAGGAAGTCTTCAACAAGGCGGCGAAGCAGAGGCGCATCAATCGCGTTCACGATCAGGAAATGTCGAGGTGGGAACCCGACGAGACGCACGCCACGCAATCCAAAGATGAGTTTTTGAACACGCAACGAATCGCGGGAGGAGGTAATATGGCCAATCCACCCACGGAAGTAACGGTGCGCGTTTACGTGATACGCGGAAGAGATCTTCGAACGTCGGATCCGACGGGATTGTGCGATCCGTACCTCATTCTCAACCAACGCGGAGTCAAGAAGAAGTACGGCAGTCGAGACGACAAGGTTGAGAAAACCCTCTCTCCGTGGTTTTACAAAGTCTTTCAGTTTAGAACCGACATCCCGGGAGATTCTCTTCTCGACATTCACGTGTACGACTGGGAGAAACGAGGCAAGGATGAACTCTTGGGCACGTGCACCGTCGACATTGAGGATCGATTTTTTTCGCCGATTTGGTTGCAAAATCTTTCCGAAACGCCGCCGTTGGAGGTGCGCCCGATTCTGTTACCGGGCTCGGACACGCCGCAGGGTCACTTGGAGATGATCGTGGAGATTCACGAAGGTCACGATAATCCGCCGCAGGCGTTTCCTTTGCAAGCTCCGCCCGTGATGGAGGTTGAGTTGCGATGCGTCACGTTTGGCGCTCGCAAGATAGTGAACAAGGATGTCGGCGGGAAGAATGATTTATTCTTCAAGATTACCCTCATCGGTCTCGACCGGACGCAGACTCGTTTTTCGGAGAGTCAAGAGACGGACACGCACTGGTTTGCCACGGATGGTCGCGGGAGCTTTAACTTTCGTAACATTTTCAAGTTTGAACTACCCATCTCGAGAGCCGCTCTGAGAATCGCGGCGTACGACAGAGATCTCTTCAGCGCCAACGATGCGATCGGTGAGGTCACCGTTCCGCTCACGGGAATGTGTCGTCAGCTCATGCGCGCTGTTGACAACTCGCCGGACGGTGAAATGGCGAACGAAGCTGTGATTGAGTTCAAATCCAACTTTGCCGACTCGCTCTCGACGTTTAATCTGTTCGACGGCGCCGCCGAGGGGAAATGGCTCAAGCTCTACCATCCGAGTAAACCCGCCGACTGCCAAGGTGAGGTCGAGGTCATGTTATCGCTGATGACGCAGCGCAAAGCGGACGCTCGTCCCGTGGGCAAAGGTCGAGACGCGCCGAATCGTGACCCCGAGCTTCGAGAACCGGTGCGCGCGAGACTCAGCCTGATGGATCCGCTCGGGTCGCTGTCTTTGATTTTGGGACCGGAGATGTTGCGTAAAATTCTCATCGTCGGGTGCTGTTTGCTCTTCGTTGGCATGTTCGCGGCGTTATCCGTCTTCATCGTCAACGATTTCATCGGCGCATACGTACAAATTGCTGTTCAGAAACAGGCAAAGGCGTTCGGTCTCGACGCGGGCGCCGGGCCGACGCCGGCGCCGACGCCCATCGGACGCCGGCTTTTGGGGAACCCATAGTAGAACATTGTTGAATAGAAATTGAATACTGGTAGAATAATTTTACTATCGGACAGGCTATGTTCCGCGCACATGGCTTCTGACGCCGGGCCGACGAGCGTGCGCGCGTCTATATCGCATCACCGCGCAGTTGTTTTTCGCTTCTGACGCTCCCCTCGGCTGCGATGGAGTTGAGCTTTTCCAACAAGGTTTGTACATTCTTAGGCTCGTATCGCGTGAGCCCGAAGGTGAAATGTTTCGGTCTCGGCGCGCGGTCAAAGTAAAACGCGCCGGGCTGTAACTTCCTCACGTCCTCCGTCAACAGGTACACGATGGTATCGGCGCCTTGAGCGGGGGTGCGCAATTTGCCTCGCAACGATTGATAAAACTTAGGGAGCGCCTCGGCGACGCCGGGCGTATCCACCCACCCCGGATGCATCGAGTAGTACCCGACGTATCCCTTTCCGCTCGCGATGACGTCCGCCCCCGCGTTCGCGCTCTCCACGCCGGCCCAGTGCTCGGCGAGCGCCACCTGGTGCCTTTTCCCTCTCGCGTATTGCTTCACCGCGTCAAACTTCTTCGCCCGTTTAAACTCCAAATCCTTCACCTCGAGCGGTTCCGTGAGCATCCCACCGCTCGACACGACGACGACGCGCGGCGCGTAGTACCCTCCGCCTCCTC
>MDSW01175904.1_pt1 | contig 11645 bp, 5 predicted proteins | sample 811171 | NCBI WGS metagenome assembly MDSW01 (sample SAMN05326641, study PRJNA326480) | marine metagenome | isolation source: seawater | place: Atlantic Ocean: North West | collected 2012
AGAGCAATCAGACGTCTATCCTCATACTGCATGGAATCATTCTGAAACCCTTGGTCTTGGAGTTAATATTGCAATGGTAGACACGGGTGTTGACAATGAACATCCAGGATTAAATGAGAAATTTGTTGCTGGATATGATGCTGTATGTTATCTTCACACCGACCCATCATGTATATTGTCAGGTGCACGAGAAACCGATGGTTCATTTGATCCAGATGATGGCAATCAGCATGGTACAGCATGCATGGGCATGGCTAGTGCTACAGGATTAGACTCCAATGGTGAACAAACAGGATTCGAAGGAAGCGCTCCAAATGCTAGTTTAATCGATGTCAGAATTGGAACCGACGCGGGGGCTGGTCCATTCGAAAACTATCTGATTCCTCAGGAATTTTACGAATCAGCAATGAATGGTATTCAATGGATTATTGACAACAAAGATACCGCATGGCCAGGAGTGGATGAAAGCCTCTATGGCATCGACATACTTTCTCTTTCTTGGGGAATTACAAGTCACGAAACCGGTGGTAGTGATGGTGAAGACATGCATTCACGTATCCTCAATGAAGCGACTTTAGCTGGCGTTACAGTAAGTGTGGCGGCTGGAAATGATGGTCCATCCAATGATGGATTATCTGGAATGGGTTCATCCTCTCTTTCCATAACTGTCGGTGCAACCGATGACATGAATACTATCGAGCGAGATGATGACGATATTGCTTCGTATTCTAGCAGAGGGCCAAGAAGGGATAATGGCGATTCCAATCCAATCAATGAAATGAAGCCAGATGTTACTGCATCTGGTTCAAATATTATCCAAGCCGAAGCTTGTGTTACTACAGGTGGATGTAATAATTTAATCAATGGCGATGCTGCTGATAATGGCTACACTGGAAGAGGTTCTGGAACCTCTTATGCCACTCCTGCAGTAAGTGGAATAATCGCTTTGATGATAGAGGTTAATCCCGAATTAGAACCCCTTGCGATAAGAGAGATTTTGCGTAGTACATCGACCAGAATGGGTGAGGCATCACAGCCTGAACACGATCCTTTTTGGAACGAAGATTTCGGGTGGGGATTGGTACACGGCCATGATGCTGTTTGGACTTCACTTTACCTTAATGAAATCAATATGACTACTTCTGATATGAATCTTGATTTGCAGGTTCATCTTCTACCTAATAATTCGACCTCAGATGAAGGAGGAGTGAATATTTACAATGGAATAGCTTGGAGTCGAGGCGATGTCCTTGAAACTATAGAATTCTCAGTAGATGGTGGTTCCACTTGGGAAGAGGTGTATTATGAGCCTGTTAACGGTACTCTTTCCACTTACGAATCATTCGAATTCTCATTTAGCGTTAATTTAGATACATTACCAGCAGGATACAATATGATAATCGTTAGGGGTGTAGATTCTAGTGGTGCTTCATCGATGATAGATTGGGATTCAGTGATGGGTGGCGGCCAGATGATGACTCTTAGCGATGCTAGTTCCCTTGGTAGAGTACTATTCCTTTCTGTAGTCGGTTTGGCAGTCGCAATCTTTGGAGTTTGGGTCTTTGTTAATCAAAGAGTAACCGAGCCTTTCGCTCTAATAGTTCCGCCAGAAGGAACTGAAGAAATTCCTCTTGCAATCGAAGACGGAATCTTAGATGCTGAGATAATTTAAGATGATTAGATAACCGCATCTTGAAAAGTAGCCAGCCTCTCAGCGCGTCATGCGTCACTTCTCGAAGAGGGCTACCGACATCCAACCTACCGGCGTTCGTAAGATGTTTGATATGGCGGGTGATGATGTAATTTCTTTTGGTTTAGGCGAACCTGACTTCCAGCCACCAGAGGTTGCTATCGATGCTATGCACCAAGCAATGAAAGACGGGCACAACAAGTACACCACCACAGCAGGTTTGCCAGCACTACGTTCACATATCGCTAATTCTTGGTCAAAAAATTGTCCAGGATTAGATGAATCAAATGTTTGTATGACAATGAGTGGTACCAATGCTCTGCTGAACATTTTTGCGAGCCTAGTCGACCCTGGCAAAAACGTATTACTTCCTGAACCATATTTTCCACTTTATGGACCGGATGTGGGATTATGGGGTGGTGAACCTCGATTTTATGAATGCTTATTTGAAAACGAATTTGTTCCAACAATAGAGCATCTTGAGAGTTTGGTTGATGATGATACGGTTGCAATTCTTTACAACTTCCCATCTAACCCAACCGGAGCTACGATCACTACTGAACAGAGAGATGCATTATTACAATTCGCTCAAAAACACGACCTTTGGTTAATCACCGATGAGGTATATGACCGAATTGTATTCGATGGCGAGCATGTTTCTTTTGTTGGAACCGATAATGATAGAGTTATTCTAATCAATTCCTTTTCCAAGACTTTTGCTATGACCGGTTGGAGAATCGGATATATCATGTCTGCAAATAAAGAAGCGATGTCACAGATGATAAAAATTCAATATTACATTACTGCTTGTTCTAATGATGCTATGCAATATGCGGTTCTTGCTGCATTTGAGAAAGCCAATGATTACCCCGAATTGATGTGTAAAGAATTCAAAGCAAGAAGAGATTTGATTTGTCAAAGACTCAATTCTATGCCAGGTGTTCAATGCCATGTTCCAGAAGGTGCGTTCTATGTTTTCCCGAAGGTAGATGTTCCGGGGATGAATAGTGAAGATGTGGCTATTGAATTACTCAAGGGCGGGGTATTATGCTCTCCTGGTAGTGCTTTTGGAGCATCAGGAGAGGGTCACTTAAGATTCGCATATACTATCTCAAGAGAAGATATTTCCAGAGGAATGGACAAGACCGAAGCCGTTCTGCGACGGTTACGGGGAGAGTGAAATGTGGGACATCATACTGAACTTTTCACTGGGTTTGGTATTTGCTCATCTCTCGATAAGAGTTCCACTTCTAACATTCCCTAGAATGAAATCATGGAATACTCAATTCCCTCCCCATCCTGAACCGATACTCGTAGATGGGCAATTATTGCGCCGTGTATTGGATATGCGTAATTTCCATTGGCTAGGGATTCTTTTTGCAATAATACCGCTAGGTTTTGGTTGGATGAGTTTGAAATATGGAAATGCACCCTTAGGTTTCGGAATGTGGATTTCATCAGGATGGGCCATAGTTTCCCGACTAACCTCGGCAATTGATGTTGATGGTCCGCCTTGGTCCAAAGATTTGGCAATGCGGCTTCAAATTGTCAGAAATGAAGCGGATTCAGAAAAATCATGTTGCGCTTTTCCTGTGCCATTATGGGAGGTAATGTCGGTTAGATGTAATGCGTGTGGTAAAGTCTTGCTTGCTGAATCAAGACCTGATCTTGGCCGACCTCGCTCAGATGGATGGATAAAGGGTTTCTTCAGATTATTGTTGACAGATGGAAGACCTATCGTTTCACCTAGTTCCGAAGAGGAATAATCAGTCGAACATACTACCTAGGCCTTCAAATTCGGAGGTTTCAGATTCGTTAGAATCTCCACCTAAATCCAGGTCAGACGCTACAGAATTAACTTCGGCAGCATTATCCACAAATGAAAATACTTCACCGGTAGATTCTACACTTTTCATTCCACCTTCAACTACCTGAGGTGCAGAATTTGCTGCCGCAACAGCGGTATTTGCCGCAACATTTGCTTTGGACGCAACTCCGCTAGCAGCTGCTGCTGCAACTCCAATTCCTACTCCAATCGCAGTGCCTGCAACAGCCCCAACAATTCTTCCACTTGCTACAAATGCTCCGCCATCACCTTCTTCTTCTACGGTTTTGATTGGTATTTCATCTCCTATTCGCATCCATTCTGGAGGTGTGCTAGAACCTCCTCCTAGTACAGCAAGAGTGGTGAATGCTGCTAATGGCATAACGGCAAGTGCTGTTAGCAAATCAAGGAATGATGTTTCAGGAACATTTCCGATATTGAATGATCCTTCCATCAAACTTTGTTCAATCTGTAAGTGTTGAGTTACATCAGTACCCATCCATGACAATACGATTACACTCGCTAATCTTCCCATCAACCAGAGAACTAGAATTGGGGCTAGCCATGATAATTTGGTCATAGAAACCAGCCAACGTCTAGTAAATGCTGCAATTGTGATATGCTTTCGAGCAAATTTTGGAAACACTCTCATAACAAATAACAAAATAACGAGATAGCATGCTAAAGCGACCTCCAATCTACGATTTTCTCTTATCCAGACATCAGGAATGAAAATTATCACGGATAATGGTACAATTACCAAGAGCAATTGAAACGGTATAGCCAGAAGGACTAATCCTCCGTGAGTTGAAAGTAAACTGTGACCCTTTTCTCTTCGGTCGCTAACCATCAGCATCATTTTTGCATGTGGTGATTTAGCATGATTTCTTCTAGCATTTCTCAATGTTGCAGCATCCCTCTTATTGCGAGAAAGCCCCATAGCCGAACGCCAACCTCCTTTTTCTATAATCGAAAGAGGGGTGAAACCACCGCTCATGAGTGCCAACAAAAGCGCCAGCATCCCATATGCTAGCGACGCAGCAACAATCCAAGGGATCATATCTGCTTGAAACGACATTGTGAAATTTTCATTACCGAATTGAAAATCAAAGAGATATGTTATCGAGAATGCTGCAAAGGGTGTCAGAAAAATTTGACAGAAAACCACACCAGTTAGCCAAATGCGAGCGGTTAACGGACTTTTGTTAGCCAACCCACTCATAGTAACCCCCAAACCCTTGCTCTCTCAAAGGTTGCCCCTCGTAAATGGCCTGAAGTGCCGATTGCAAAGGTTACCGGATTTTGCCAAACCTTGTCCCCTACGGGGACATAAGACGATGACATTCATATGCTCGTCGTTGTTCGCATACCTGTTGATGACATGCGTAGAACAGTTCCTTACCTCTTTGTTTCCATCCTTATTTTGCAGACCTTGATGTATGCTGTAGCACCAAATGCTGCCGCAGTTTCTGGTCGAGGTGGGAGTAGCGATGACTACTTTGTAACAAGTATCGATGTTCAAAATGCCACCGCTACAAATACTTGGATTCAACCAGATGGTAGCGCAGTAACCTATATTGCCGAAGGTGATGAAGTTGATATTGCTGTTGAAGTCAAGAGAGGAGGAGGTGCCCTTCAAGGTTCAAATGCTACAGTATTAGTAGAGATGGTCCACCCGATAGGTTTCATTTTGAATAGTACTTCATGGGTTACAACTGATATGCTTGGTGGCCAATCCTACACAGATACCTACACTTGGACCGCATCAATTGCTCATTCACATCTAAATGTTACAACCAATGAATTATCCGGTGGAGTAATTATTAGAGCAACTGTGACTAACCAATATGATGATAGAAACGAAAATGATGTATTTGAATCACAATTACCGATTGCAATTTCGCAAGATGCAATGGAAGCGGGTGGAGATCCAAGGGATACTTCTGTTGTAACACCGGTTGGAATGAAAACTTTCTATGGCGGCGAATATCCTCCAGAGGGTGGTTCAGCTACAGGATATGGTATCTGGCAAAAGGATACTTCTGGAACTTCGGCTAATGGCGATGCTCACTGGCGTCACTCTAATTCGGGAGCAGACTATCCATCAGGTTCTCACAGTAGATTGATTTACGGATTCAAGAGTTCCTCCACCCAGTGTGGTTATGGTGCATTTTTGGATGGTAAATTATCTGAGGCATACTTCCAATACATGTGTCATCAGCAACTAATTTCTGCAGCATATGTATCAGTACAGATGAATGTACAAACTTGGGGAGTACTTGGAGCAGGTGACTATGTGGCATTAGAATTGTGGAGAGGAAATGGTGCACCATCAAGTACTATCTCGCATAATTTCAGTGAACACACTCCCGGTACAGGCCAGGACCAATGGACAAACATCACTTGGGACCCTACCGAAATCCTAGGAGGGCACACATGGTCCTATGGAATCTTATTCCATTCAGATACATCTGGTGCAGCATCAGGAATGCACGTCGATGATTTCGTGATGTTTGGTATTTCTAAGGAATCCGAGTATACATTGGATATTGATTGTGATAATCCAACAAGTGGATATACAACCCCTCCTAATACGATAGTTCCATTGCATTGCGAGGTTACAAACAATGGATACATGCCTGCTTCTGTAAGACTTCAGTCTAATATTTCCAATGAGTCATGGATGAATCCTAGCCTACCTATGATTCGTATAGATGTTCCAAATTCAAATAATCATGGAGTAAATGTGCTAGTACCTGCAATACCTGCTGGGAATACTACTGATATGTGGATCAATCTTTCAGTTCCAGCCGGAGCAGATGTTCAACAACAAGTTTGGCAAGTGTGGTGGGAAGATGCAGGTGGTACTCAATTGGGTGAACTTGGAAGGATAACTTCCGATATTGCAATCACAGAACAATACGGAGTCAACCTTGCATCTAACGCTCCTCTAGTGGCAGATACTCTTGGACCAAGTGAGAGTGGAGATATTCCATTCAGATTACAAAACTCTGGAAATAGAGAAGCAGGTTTAACGGTCACATCCAGTTTCCAAGGTGATGGTTGGGTTTCATTTGTTACAGATTTGAATGGAACGATAGTGCAGATGCCAATACCTCTTGAGAAAGGAGAGATGGTCGATTTATTGCTAAACGTCACTGCGCCTGCAGATGCATCTCCTGGAGAGGTTCCTTTCACCCTTAGAGCGGTTTGTCCTACATGTGGTCAAGCATTATTCGGAGTAGACGTAATCTCAAAGAAGATCGATGTTCCAACCATTCGAGAAATAGATATGATCGCTGATACATTAGAAATTGTTGCCCCTGCTAACGGGCAAGCTCAAATCGTCTATATCGATGTTCTAAACCTTGGTAATGATGATGAGCAATATTCATTATCTCTTACTCAATCAAACTGGAAATTAGAAGCCTATCTTTCAGTCAATGAGACGCCTATGTTAGACGCTTGGGATGGAGAGACTTCTATTGCTCTCAATTTGCCTATGCCTGTAGGTCTGGTGCCCGGTCTATATACTGCAAGAATAACTGCGAATAGCCTTGATGACACACTGGTAAGTAAGCAATTGACAATCAATATTGAGGTTACCGATACCTCTGCTGTAAATGTATCAGATCAATTTACAGATCAGTCATTTGTACCAGGAGATTCTGCTGAACAATCTATGCGCTTTGAAGTTAGAAATGATGGCAATCAAGCAGATAGATTTGTTATGTCATTAGACATACCTGAGGGGATGAATGCTAGATTTACTCAATTGATGGATAATACAACTCCATTATTAGAGCCTCAGACTTCTCATAACGTTACAGTCACATTTACATTTGATAATGATACTGCAGGGCAGATCTACCTCAAGGTAATAGCGACAAGTGTGAATGACGAGACAGTATCAAATTCCGGTCGTTGCAAATATACAGTAGGGTCACAGAATCTGTTAAGAATTATTTCAAATGAACCAATTTTGATAACTGAAGAAGGAAAATATGAGGTGACAGTTCGTGTGCGAAACCAGCACATTGCAGGTCAATCAGTTTCAGTTTCAGTCGAACAAGGTGAGACTAACAAATGGTTCAGTGCAGACCCCGCTTCATTGGATAGAGAGTTCTGGCTAAATGTTGAAGATGAAAGAGAAGTAACAATTATCTTTGAAATAGAAGCATCTAGTTTGTATAATCTTGAAGAAGATTTCTTAGAAACTTCAGTTACTGTATGGGCTCGCTCTAATACGGTTTCAGATGCAGCATCTTTGGAGTTGGTAGTGAATCTACAAAAGACTAGTGTTACCGAGGCATTAGATGAAGAAGCAGAATCTTCTGCTTCTGATTTCGATTGGGTTGGAATCTCTACTTGGGTTGTTGGTGGATTGCTAATTGCCGTATTATTTGGAATTCTGCTCGTAGTACTGAACGGTGGCGAGGAAGAAGAGGAGCAAGTATGGGGTGGAGATGGATATGAAGACAGTATCTCTGCCACTTACGGAGCTGTTGCTGCTGCTCCTACTATAGGGGCTGCAGGAATGGTAGAGCCGCAAAAGATAGTTCCCGAAATATCCCCTCCATCAGGACCAGCCCCCCAACCAGTAGTATCTAGTGGACCACCACTGCCTGCTGGAGGACTTCCAGAAGGTTGGACTATGGAACAATGGGGACACTATGGTCAGCAATGGCTTGACAATCAAAAGTGATTTTGTTTACAACGATGGGTTGAAAGCATCCTCCCCGTGCGATGTGCTACTGAGGAATTGAAATGTACGGAAACGGACAAGCACCCATCTTCATCTTGAAAGAAGGAACTCAAAGAACTCGAGGCCGTAGTGCCCAATCAAATAACATCGCTGCTGCTAAGGCTGTTGCTGATGCTGTAAGAAGCACTCTGGGTCCTAAAGGAATGGACAAAATGCTAGTAGATAGTATGGGTGATGTAGTAATTACAAATGATGGTGCTACAATTCTAAAGGAGATGGATATCGAACATCCTGCTGCTAAAATGATTATTGAAGTAGCTAAAACTCAAGAGCAACATTGCTTTGATGGAACTACTACTGCAGTAGTCTTATCCGGTGAATTATTGAAGCGTTCTGAAGACCTTATCGAACAGAATGTACATCCAACTGTAATTTGTGAAGGATTTAGATTAGCGGCTGAGAAAGCGGTTGAGTGTTTAGAAACCCATGGAATTTCAACCCAGGGCGATGATTCGGTATTGACTGAGGTCGCTAAAACTGCGTTAACAGGAAAATCAGCAGGAGCTGTCAAGTCATTCTTAGCAGATATCTGTGTGAGAGCAGTGAATTCTGTTGGTGAAATAGATGGTGACGATAGATTGGTAGACCTCTCTGATATCAAGGTCGAAAAGCGTCAAGGTGGTTCTATCAAAGACAGTACTTTGGTAGATGGAATTATTCTTGATAAAGAAAGAGTTCACGCTGGAATGCCTCGTTCAGTTTCAAATGCAAAAATTGCATTGATCAATAGTGCAATAGAAGTCAAGAAGACAGAGGTTGATGCAAAGATCCAAATCACAGATCCGACAATGTTAGCGGCATTCTTAGAAGAAGAAGAAGGATACATCAGAGGCTTAGTCGAAAAGATTCAGGCTAGTGGTGCAAATACTGTAGTCTGCCAAAAAGGAATAGATGACCTTGCTCAACATTACATGTCAAAGGCAGGTATTTTTGCTATTCGTAGGGCTAAGAAGAGCGATATGGAAGCATTATCTAAGGCTACAGATGGAAGAATAGTCACCAATATCGACGATCTTTCATCCAATGATTTGGGAGCTGCTGCAAAAGTGGAAGAGAGGAAGATTGGAGAGTCAGATATGACTTTCATCACAGGTTGCAATGAAGCAAAATCGGTATCGGTATTGCTTCGAGGTGGAACAGAACACGTAGTAGATGAAATTCGCAGAGCTTTCGATGATGCGGTTGGAGTTGTTTCAGTAGCATGGGAAGATGGTGCTGTTTTGACAGGTGGAGGAAGTGTACTCGCTTCTCTTTCACGTGATTTGCGTGCATATGCAGAATCGGTTGGCGGACGTGAACAAATGGCTATCGAGGCATTTGCAACCGCGCTTGAAATCGTGCCTAGAACACTTGCCGAAAATGCTGGATTAGACCCGGTTACAACAATAATCGAATTAAGAAAAGCACATGCTGATGGTAAGAAGTTTTCAGGAATAAATGTAGAGGATGGTGGCGTAATGGATATGCGTGCAGCAAACGTTTTGGAACCGCAAAGAGTGGTTGAGCAAGCTATACAATCTGCCACTGAAACCGCAATAATGATTCTGAGAATTGACGATGTCATTTCATCAAAAGGTGGAGCCGGTGGCGACATGATGGGTGGAATGGACGATTTCCAAATGTGATGTCGTAATTTCAAGATTAGAACTTCTCTCCCTACGGGAGAGCCTAACCTTCAAAGGCTAGTCCCCTGTCGAACAGATTACCCAGACTGGGTATTAGGTGATGTCTTGCCAGTTATTTCCAAAGTTTGGATAGAGGATGATTGTATCACGTGTGATGCATGTTCTGATATTCTTCCAGAGGTTTTTGATGTAACTGACGACTCTAGTTTCATTATTGCTGCAGTCCGAGAAGATGGTAATTTCGATAGAAATCTATCTCATTCACCAATAAAATCAGAATTACGTGCAGAATATTCTGACATAATTGAAGAAGCGGCAGATGCATGCCCAGTAGAGATCATCAAATTCGAATATGAATCAGCAGGAACTGAAGAAGTAACTGTAGAAGAAGCGCCTGCTGCTGCTATAGCAACTGAAGCACCACCGGCTGTAGCAATGGTTGAAGGTGCTGATGATGGTGTACTCGGGGCTCTTTTATCGGGCGACCGTTCATTGACAATCCTCTACGGTTCTCAAACTGGAAATGCAGCATCTCTGGCAGAGAAAACAGCAAAGATGGCGACATCCTATGGATTAGAACCAACAGTTGTAGATATGGATGACTTTGACCAATCAAACCTGTCATCGTTAAAGCGCCTACTAATCATTACCTCAACATGGGGTGAAGGAGAGATGCCAGATAATGCTGAAGCATTATGGCAAGCGACATGTAATTCTAGTCCTAAGCTTCCAGGATTGCATTATTCGGTATGCGCCATAGGCGATACAGCATACGATGAATTCTGTAAAGCAGGTGTGGATTGGAATGACAAATTAGCTGAATTAGGAGCTTCTACAATTCATGATATTAAATTGTGCGATGTTGATTTTGAACCTCCTTGGTTGGAGTGGGTCAAAGAAGCCCTTCCTAAGATTGCTTGTGTAGATTCAAGCGGCGTTTTCCAAGAAGATCTTCTAGAGCAAATGCGTTCATATGGCGCAGGAGACGAAGAAGTTGCAGACGATGGCGACTTTACACCAGGAACCATCGTTCTCCCTGAAATGTCAATAACAATGAAAATTTTCCGTTACGACCCAATAAAGGCACAATCTGGATATGATGTCGTAGCATGCGTTCTACCAGGTCATGCAACAGTTCTCGATGCACTTTCAACAGTACAGCGGGAAATAGATGGTTCACTTGCATTTAGAAGAAGTGGAGTTGCAGGTACCAATCATCTAACAGGGGTTAGAGCAAATAAGCAAGTAGTCGCATCAGATATGGTTAGAATTTCTGATTTAGTTTCCGATGGGGATGAATTAACAATCGAGCCACTACCAGGATATGAAGTTGTCAAAGACCTCATGGTTTCCTATGACCGATTCGACCGTAACCGTGCTCAATCTAAACCTTGGTTAGTGGCAGACCCTCGCCAAGGTGAGAGACTTACAAGTGGCGCTGCTATGGGAGTAATGGAATCAGCAAAGGCTACAGAATTACACTGTCTTGCAGACGTAGGAAGTCTACAAATGGTCAATGCTATGTCAGATACCTATCAGATCGACGATGAATATCACGGACCGGGTTTGGGATTGCAACGTTGGGTTCGTTCACAAGACCCGCGTTCTGGCGAAAAACATGTCAAGAGCATGTATGATTTAATGCAAGGAAAGGGTGGAATCTGGAATGAAGCAGATATTTCTTCAATCTATCGTCATGGTATAGACGGGGCACAAGCTGCAGATGCAATGTATGCTGCA
>MDSW01145126.1_pt1 | contig 11644 bp, 11 predicted proteins | sample 811171 | NCBI WGS metagenome assembly MDSW01 (sample SAMN05326641, study PRJNA326480) | marine metagenome | isolation source: seawater | place: Atlantic Ocean: North West | collected 2012
GAAAATAAATGACAAAGATTATATTAGTGACAATCCCCCAGGTTCTTCAGTTGAATTCAATAAAAAATTGAATCAAGATTTACCTAATACGGAAAATTCCAATGAATAATGAAGCAACATTATCTCAACATCTTTCTGAACTAAGAAAAAGGTTGACTTGGTCGGCTATTGTTTTAATGGTTGTATCTGTAATTTGTTTTGTTTTTCATCAACAAATTTTATCTATGTTAATGGGCCCAGCTAGCGGGTTTCCTGGAATGCCAAATGAAAAACCTATATATACGGATTTAACTGAGTTTTTAGGCATAGCTATGAAAGTTTCACTGATGGTAGGGTTTTTTATGTCTATGCCCTTTATGATTTGGCATATTGTGATGTTTGTTTCACCAGGTCTAAACAGGTCAGAAAAAAGATATTTGTATATATTTTTACCTATTAGCATGATTGTATTTGCAGCTGGAGCATCATTTGGCTATTACATCCTATTTCCACCGGCTGTTCAGTTTTTGATTTCTTTTGGAACAGATATTGCTACACCCATGATAAGAATAGGCAATTACGTGAATTTAATGATTTCTTTATTATTTTGGATGGGGATTGTATTTGAAATTCCAATAGCGCTGTTTTTTTTATCTCGAATCGGTGTAGTGACACCGAAGTTTTTATCTAGAAATAGAAGGTGGGCTGTTGTTTTAGCATTTATTTTAGGTGCATTGATTACACCTACACTTGATCCTATTAATCAATCATTAGTAGCTATACCAATTATCATTTTATTTGAATTTGGAATACTACTTTCCAAAATAGGTTCAAAACTTAAAAAAAGAGATAAATAATATTTAGTTTTCTTTTTCAGATTGAGCTAATTGCTCATCTACACTTTTATCTTGACTGGACCTGAATTCTTTTATGGCTTTACCCATTGCTCCACCTATTTCAGGTAATCTACCTACTCCAAAAATAATCAATACAACTACCAAAACTATTATTAGTTCCATGGGACCAAATCTAAAAGGCATAAATTCCCTCTTTAATCTTCATATAAAAATTTGTACCGTCCTATTGTATAACAAACTATTGCCATGAAAATCATTCAGAAGTAGAATTTACATCTTGTATTAAAAATTGATTTAAATGGAATAGTAATGGACGCTCATAATCTTATCCCTGTTGTTCAAAATGAAAAAATAGAAGAATTCAATTCTGGGGATACTGTTCGCGTAAACGTTCGAGTTGTAGAAGGTGAGAGAGTACGAAATCAGGGATTTGAAGGTGTGGTGATTAGAAGAAGGGGAACTGGTAGAGGAGAAACTTTTACAGTTAGAAGAATTTCAAATCAAGTAGGCGTAGAAAGAACATTTTTTGTTTCATCGCCCAATGTAGATTCTGTCAAAGTAATTACTAGAGGGAAAGTTCGAAGATCTCGATTATATTACTTGAGAGGGCTTTCAGGAAAGGCTGCTAGGATAAAAGAGGCTAGAAGAAGTTAATTATTTACCTCTTACACAAGAGAGGTGTTTTTTTTGAAATTTGCTGAAATTGCTGTAGATGCTCCATTAGGTCATTCTAGGCTTTTTTCTTATGAAATCCCATCAGGATTAGAAGTTTTTCCTGGACATTGTGTGATGGTTCCGTTTGGATCACAAGTTTTACAAGGAATAGTTTTTAAAATTTCTGAAACTTCTTTAGTTGAAAAAACTCGACAAGTGATTGAATTAACTGATCCTGAAATCTTAATAGATGAAGAAAGGTTGAAAATTGCCGAATGGATGAGCAAGTTCTATTTTTCGAATTTGTTTAATTCTGCGGTGTTGATGTTACCCCCTGGGTCTCATCAAAGATATATAAATTGGTTAACAATTAATCAAGATTCTCAATTTACTCCTGTAAGTGAGATTCAAAAAAAAATTTCTAATGAATTTATTTCAGAACAAAGAATAAGACAGGATCAATTAATTAGAAAATTTGGTAATAAAGCTAATTATTCTATTAATTCCATGGTTTCAAAAAAAATCTTGATTAAATCTAAGGAACTTAATAGAAGTTCACCTAAGGCAAAATATATTCAAGTCCCTAAAATTACTAGTTTAGGAATTAAAGCGCTATTAGAAAATCAAATCCACAATAATCAATTAAAAGCCCTAAAAGAAATTCAGGAAAATATTACTGTAGATGCTCCAATTTCTGTTTTTCGGAAAAAATTTGGATCTTATTCAATTAATAAATTAAGAGATAATCAACTGATTGAATTAGTGGATAAAAGAGAATTTAGGAATCCTTTATTTGGTCAAGAATTTGAAAAAAAGAATCGTGTAGATCTATCTTCTGATCAAGCTATTTCTGTAAATCTAATTTGCGAAATGTTAGATCACCCCCAAGAAGTTCCAAAAGCGATATTGGTACATGGAGTTACTGGGAGTGGTAAAACTGAAGTGTATATTGAATCTGTAAGGCATTGTTTAGATTTGAATAAAAATGCAATTATTCTAGTTCCTGAAATATCTTTGACTGCCCAAACAATTAAAAGATTTCAAGAACATTTTCCAAATCAAATTGGTGTAATGCACAGTGGTTTGACTCAGTCGGAAAAATTTGACGAGTGGTGGAGAATTAAAAATGGTGATTATAAAATTGTGATTGGATCTAGAAGCGCGTTGTTTGCTCCTATGCCAAATTTGGGTTTGATAGTCATAGATGAAGAACATGACTCAAGTTATAAAGAATCAAATTTAAGTCCAAAATATCAAGTAAAAGATGTCGCTATGCAAATGGCAGCTAAGTTGAATTTATGTGTTGTTTTAGGGTCTGCATCTCCAGATGTAGAAACTTACTTTAGGGCTAATAGAGGTAGATATAAATTATCTAAATTAAACCATAGATTTGATTTAGATAATAATTCTCATCAATCTAAATTGGCTGACGTTGAAGTGGTTGATATGAAAGAGGAACTTAAAAATGGAAATTATGGAATTTTCAGTAATAATTTATTTCTTCAGATACAAGAGAAAATTGAGAAAAATGAACAAATCATATTATTTGTTAATAGACGTGGAACCTTTTCTCTAATTCAATGCCAAAGTTGTGGACAAGTTTTTAGTTGTTCTAGTTGCGATAAAACCCTGACCTATCATTCTGATTCTGATTTTTTAAAATGCCATTATTGTGGATTAGTAAGAAAATCTTTTTCAAATTGCACAAATTGTCATGGAACATCTATTGGCAAGTATGGGATAGGTACTCAGTTAGTTGAAGATCAATTTAAAAAATTATTTCAAAATGTAAATTATGTTAGATGGGATAGTGATATCACAAGGAATTATAAAGAATACCAAAAAATTTTAAAATCTTTTTCTGACGGTGAAGCAAAAGTTCTTATTGGAACTCAGGTGATTGCAAAAGGTCATCATATTCCAGGAGTTACTCTTGTAGGTGTGATAAATGCAGATGTAGGATTAGGTTTACCTGACTTCAGATCAGGTGAAAAAGTTTTTCAAATGTTGTGTCAAGTGGCAGGAAGATCAGGCAGAGGAGAGAATCCTGGTAAAGTAATTATTCAAACATATCAGCCTGAACATTATTCAATTGATACGTCTGCAGCACAAAATTATGAACGTTTTTATATGAAAGAAATTAATTATAGAAAGTCTTTTATGTATCCACCGTACAGTAAAATGATTAGATTAATTAAACATGATACAAACAATTCTTCTTGTGAACGTGCTGCTTTTTCTTTATATAAGTTATTAAAATCTCAACAATTAGAATGGGGATTGCATGATACTGATTTGCTAGGTCCTACGCCAGCATTTCCATCTAGGATAAAAGGACATTACAGATGGCAAATTTTGTTGAGAGGGCATCAGCCTGAACGTTTGTTGGAAACTATAGGATTTAGAGAACAGACTGATTCAATGAAAATTTCAAAAGATTGGTCAGTAGATGTGAATCCATTATTTGCAAATTAATTAGTTTTTAAATTGATATAATTAAGTTCAATGTAATTTGTGAGGAAGTTATGCAAGATTCTAGAAATGTACTTTTAGAAATTAAAAATCAAGTTAAAGAATTTAAGGTGCGCCTTTGACCTTTCTGGAATGGTTGTCAAAATACATGAAATTGAAAATTTAATTTCTGCAGTTGATTTTTGGAATGACCCAATTCAAGCTCAAGCAACTATGAAGAAATTGTCAAATTTGAACAAGACTGTAGGAGATTGGGAATCTTTAGACTCTAAAATTGATTTAGCTATTGAAATGATTGATTTAATAGAATTAGATCATGACCCTGAAATTTTTCAGGAGATTTTAAGCGAAACTAAAGAAATTCAACAAATTTTGGATTCTCTTTCTTTTAAATTGAATTTTTCAGGGCAATACGATTCAGGGGATGCTATTTTGGCAATACATGCTGGAGCAGGTGGAGTTGATTCGCAAGATTGGGCTGCAATGCTTTTGAGAATGTATACGCGTTGGAGTGATAAGAATGGATTTGATTCACAAATTTTAGATGTTTCCTATGGTGAAGAAGCTGGAATCAAAAGTGTAGTTTTACAAATTAATGGTGATTATGTATACGGTAATTTAAAATCAGAAAAAGGTGTGCATAGATTGGTTCGAATATCTCCTTTTGACAATGATCATGCTCGACATACTTCTTTTGCTTTGGCAGAAGTTTTACCACAAGTAGATCAAAGTGTAGAAGTAGATTTAAATGATGATGATTTAAAAATTGATGTTTTTAGAGCAGGGGGACATGGGGGGCAAAATGTTCAAAAAAACTCTACAGCAATCAGGATCACCCACATTCCTTCTGGGATTGTTGTTGTATGTCAAAATGAAAGGTCTCAGAGGCAAAACAAGGAAATTGCTATGAGAATTTTAATGTCTCGATTGTTAGATTTAGAACAAAAAAAACAAAATGAAAAAATGAATGAATTGAAAGGAAAACATATTTCTGCTGAATGGGGTAATCAAATTAGGAGTTATGTTTTGCACCCTTATCAAATGGTTAAGGATCATAGAACAGGAACTGAGACATCCAAAACAGATTCAGTTTTAGATGGTGAAATCAACGATTTTATAAAATCATATTTGACTTATTTAGTTGGAAATAAAAATTCAAAGAGGGAATAATGAAAAGGTATATTTTTAGTTTTTTATTGGTTTTGTTATTAGCAACATTTTCTTGTGGTTCAGAGGTTTCTTTAGAAACAGAAAATCTTCAAGATAGTCAAAAATTACAAATTACAAATTCTCAAGAATCACCGGTCTTGCCTGCTGGAGGTACATTTAATAGATTATGGAATGATCCTCCAACTTTAGACCCCCACTTAGCTGGAGACACAACATCTTCTGGAATTATTGTTGAGATTTTTGGAGGATTAGTTGCATTTGATCCAGATTTAAATTTGATTCCAGATATCGCGGAAAGTTGGGAAATTTCTGAGGATGGAACTGTTTACATTTTTAAGATTCGAGATGATGCTGTTTTTCATGATGGAAAAAAGGTTACAGCGCAAGACTTTAAATGGTCTTTCGAGCGAGCGGCAAATCCAGAAACTGCTTCAACAGTTGCAGAAACATACTTGGGAGACATTATTGGTGTAAAAGAAGTTATAAACGGTCAAGCTAAGGATATTGGTGGTATAAAAATAATTGATGAAATAACATTACAAATTTCAATAGATTCACCTAAGGCGTATTTTTTAGCAAAACTTACTTATCCTACTGCTTATGTCTTGGACCAATTTAATGTTGAATCTGGAGGAAAGACTTGGACGGATTCTCCCAATGGAACTGGGCCATTTACTCTTGCTGAGTACAAAATTGGTGAGAGAATTATTTTGAATCGTCATTCGAAATATCATTTAGAACCGCCAAAATTAGAAAAGATTCAATATAATTTGGCTGGTGGTTCATCTATGGCAATGTATGAAAATGATGAAATAGATATTACTGGAATTTCTATGTTGGATTTGGAAAGAATTAAAGATCCAAATGATCCTCTAAATTCTGATTTGGTTGTTGGTAATCCTGATTTCTCTATAAGTTATATTGGCTTTAATTCTTCAGTTGCTCCATTTGATGATGTGAAATTTAGACAAGCTTTGACTCACTCTATTGATAAAGAAATGATAGCTAGAGAGATTTATTCTGATTTGGTAGTTCCTGCTTATGGAGTACTACCTCCAGGATTTCCTGGATACAATCCGAATTTAGAGGGTTTAAGATACGATATTGAAAAAGCAAAAATATTATTAAGTGAATCCATTTATGCAGATGCATCTTCTAGGCCTCGTATCACTGTAACTATTCCTGGGTCGGGTGGTGAAATTGATACGGACTTAGAAGTGATAATGAATATTTGGAAAGAAAATTTAGGTGTAGAAATTGAAATCCAACAACTTGAATGGGCCACATTTTTAAGTGATTTAGATCAGGAAAAATTTCAAATGTTTGCTGGAATTGGTTGGCAAGCTGACTACCCTGACCCTCAAGATTTCCTTGATATTTTGTTTCATTCAGAGAGTGATAACAATCAACTAGGATATTCAAATTTAAAATTAGATGGAATTTTAGAACAAGCTCGTATAGAAACTGATATTTCAACTAGGATTAATTTATATAATCAGGCTGAAAATATTATTACTAATGAGGCTGCATGGATTCCAATGTGGTATCCCGGTGAGAGACATCTGTTGATAAAATCTAAAGTTAAAAATTATTTTTTGACTCCTATGACTGTTCCTAAAATGAGGTATGTTTATTTTGACAAATAGATTTATCAAATAGGTTTATAAATGTTGACTTTTGTTATCAGAAGATTGATGTGGTTACCTCTATTATTATTGATGGTGACTGCGGTTACTTTTTTATTAGGTACTTATGGTCCCGGTGACCCAGTACAAGTGATGATGGGTTCAAGATATGATCCCGACGTTGCTGAGAGGTTAAGGGAAAATTTAGGCTTAAATAGGCCGATGATTGTTCAATATTTTGATTATGTGATCAATATTGTTCAGGGTGATTTCGGTGAAAGTCTTAGATTTAGAGGTAGGTCAGTAAGCTCCCTGTTAATTTCTAAAATGTGGGTTTCATTTCAAGTCAATATTGTAGCAATTTCAGTAAGTTTAATGATTGGAATTCCACTCGGTTTTTGGGTTGCCCATAGACAAGGAACCTGGATTGATCCATTTGTAGTTACTACTTCATTAATTTTGATGTCTGTCCCTATTATGGTTAGTATCCCTGTAGTATTGTGGGCTTTGTGTTTAAAAGCTAGTTTGGTGCCATGTTCTGGATGGGGAGGCATATTTGATTTGAGGATTATAGTTCCAGTCATTACTATGGGCTTGCCGGGGGTAGCTGGATTTGTGAGATTAATGAGAGCCAGTACTCTTGATGTATTAGGACAAGATTTTGTCAGAACGGCTCATTCAAAAGGTTTGAAGCCATGGATGGTTGACTTCAGGCATGTGGCAAGAAATGCATTGATTCCGATTGTGACAATCTTGGCTATGTCTTTTGCTGGAATTCTTACTACTAGTTTTATTACTGAAAGATTATTAGGGATTCCAGGAGTGGGAGATTTTGCGATTCAATCAATTTTTAATCGTGATTATCCTGTAATTATGGGCTTTACTATCATTTTGTCCACAGTATTTGTTTTAGCACAATTAGTTGCTGATATTTTCTACACTATTCTAGATCCTAGAATAAGGCTGAATTAAGTATGAAATCTGTAAATCATGTAAGTAGATCGTTTTCTAGATTATTTAAGAAAAAAGTGGCGATTATATGTTTAGTTTTAATTATTTCTATTTACTTCATGGGAATTTTCGCACCTCTGATTGCTCCCTACGAATATAACTATCAGGATTATTCTTCGATTAGAGAAGCGCCAAGTTGGCAACATATTGCGGGAACAGATTTTAAAGGTAGAGATGTTTTTTCAAGAGTTTTGTGGGGTATTCAAAATACAGTAATTATTACTTTTGTCACTATACTTTCTGGTTCATTGTTAATAGGAGTTTCGTTGGGGTTAATTGCGGGGTATTTTGGGGGTAAAATCGATTCGTTTATCATGAGATTAGGTGAATTGTTCGCTTGTTTCCCCGATATATTATTAGTTATTTTATTAGCAGCAACTTTGAGGCCTAGGATTTTAGATTTTGTTAGGTGGATTGAAGATACAACAGTGATAGAAGGTTTAGTTAAAAGTGGAATTGCAGATTATCTAGTGATTTCACTTGCTTTAGTTTCATTTAGTTGGGTGGGTATGGCACGATTAGTAAGGGGGCAGGTTTTGTCGTTGAAGGAAAATGAATATATAGAATCTGCTAAAGCCATGGGAGCATCTACATCCAGAATTTTGTTTATTCATTTATTACCTAATGCTTTAAGTCCTATTATAATTACTGTATCTATGGGTATGGGGTCTTTAATAGGAACAGAAATTATTCTTAGTTGGTTAGGTTTAGGAATTCAGCCTCCTAGGCCAAGTTTAGGTAATATGCTTCTTGAAGGTGGGAGTATAAGTGCTATTAGAGCTGTTCCTTGGATGCTTTTGGCTCCTGGTATTGTAGCTTGGACGTTAGTTTTAACTTGGAACTTGTTTGGAGATTCCTTGAACGATGTCTTTAATCCGAGAACTAGATAATGAAATTACATATAGTTGATGGCACTTATGAATTATTCAGAGCACATTTCTCTCAACCAATAAGATTGGCGCCAGATGGAATGCACGTTTCCGCAATTAGAGGTTTAATAATTTCTTTAATGGCTCTAATTAATGATGAAAATATTACTCACATAGCTGTAGCATTTGATAGCTCTATCAAATCATTTAGAAATGAAATTTTTGCAAAATACAAAGACGGGTCTGATACACCTGAAGAATTATTAATGCAATTTCCATTAGCAGAGAGAGTAGTTGAAGCTCTTGGAATTAAAGTATGGCCCTCATTAGATTATGAGGCAGATGACGCATTGGGTTCTGCAGCAATTAAGTTTTCACAACACGATGAGGTTGATCAAGTAGTTATTTGCTCTGTTGACAAAGATCTTTGTCAAATAGTTTCAGGGGATGTGATTGTATGCTTAGATCGAAAAAATAGAAAAGTTTTTAATGAAATAGAAGTCGAAAACAAATTCGGAGTATTGCCTACTTCTATTCCTGATTATTTAGGTTTGATGGGCGATTCCGCTGACGGCATTCCGGGTATTCCAAAATGGGGATCAAAATCAGCTTCAGCTTTACTATCTAGATATTTGACAATCGAAAATATTCCAAATAATTATGTTTTGTGGGATGTGAAAGTTCGTGGTGCAGAAACTTTGAGTAGAAATTTAGAAGAAAATAGACAGATGGCTTATTTGTATAAACAATTGGCAACTATTAAAACTGACGTAGTGATAGATGAAGAAATAGCAGATTTATCCTGGGAAGGTATTAAAACACAAGATTTTATTCAGATATGTGATGAGTTAGGTCTTCCTAATTTGAAATCGTTGATTAATACTTAAATTCATAAATGAGTAGTATTGATTTTCATTGTAAGCATTCATTCTTTCGACTACACTCGTAATTCAAGATGAATTTGTGACGGAGAAGTGATAAAAAATGAAGATTTACTTATTATTTTCATTAACTTTTTTATTAAGTGTTTTGATGTTGGCTTGTTCAGCTGATGATCAACAAATAATTCAGGGTATTCCCGGTAATCCAGGGCCATCTGGAGCTCCAGGATTACAAGGACCTCAAGGTCCTTCAGGAAAAGATGCTGTTTCTCCACAATCTACATTTATGGTAAACAAATTGTCTGCAAAAATTAATGAGCCATTAGTTTTATTCGGGTCAGGTTTTATTCCTGGTGAGGCTGTCTCATTTAGTCTGAAGCTTCAGAATTCAGATTTGATTCCTGTTGGAACTTCCCAAGTACGTGTTTTGGATTCTGGAGCATTTGTACATAATATTCAATTAATTTCAGATGATACGTTATTGATGTCCACAGTTAACGGAATGGTTTCTATGATAGCAACTGGTTCTTTAGGAACAAAAGCAAGTTTCCCTTTACAAATTTTAAATAATACAAAATCACTTTTTAATTCAAATTTAGGTTCTAGTATTTTTGTAGAGTCAAATATTTTTGAATCTACAATACATGTTCTTGGATCTGGGTTTAAATCAAAAGAGTCTGTAGTGTTATATGTTGATAATGATGATATTGATGAAATCAAACTGATAGAAGTTATTGTTAATTCATCAGGGTTGTTTGAATTTCAGATTGATCCTAAACTTTCAGAAGGTCATTATCTAATTAGAGCAGTTGGCTTGGAAGGGACATTAGCCACTTCATCTTTTTTAGTTGAGAAATTTGAGCAAATGGATACTCCTAAAGGAGCAACTATAGTAGCAACCTCTGTGCCTCCCGGAGAAATTTCTGATATATACGGATCTGGGTTTTTAATTGGAGAAATAGTTTCTGTGGTAATTTTAGAAGCTGAAGATGGTGCTGACAGAATCGTTGCTGGAAATGAAACCAATTCGTCGGGGGCATTTTTGAGTTCAGTGAAAATTGATTTAAAAGAGGGCTTATATACAATAAAAGCAGAAGGAAATTTAGGATCATTTGCTACAGCACCTCTTTTAGTAGCTTCAAAATAATTGATTTGATTAATCGATTATTTAAGATTATTTAAAGTTATTAACCGAATGTGAGGTAAATGGGGTTCAAATAATGACTATTTACTAGATTTATATGTTGACTACTTAACTAAGGGTCAATATGATTACCATGAACTAATTTGCACATGCGCTGTGTCTGTGCTTGTATGTTTAGATAAATCAAGTCTTCTATATAGAGGGGGATAAATTGAAAAAGTTAGTAAACTTAAGAAATATTTCAACTGTGATGGTTTTCTCAGTAGCTATGTTTGGAATGATAGCTTGTGCTGGATCTGCAGGTCCTGCCGGTGAACCAGGATTACCAGGGCTACCAGGTGAGCCGGGTGCACCAGGATTACAAGGTCCTCAGGGTGAACCAGGACTACCAGGATTACCAGGTGAGTCAGGATTACCGGGTCAACCAGGTCAACCAGGATTGCAAGGTCCTGCTGGTGAAAGTGTTGTTAATAGTGCATCCAGTTTGGCAGCAAATGCTGTTGCATCAGGAAAAGCTGGTGATGTCTATGGAGCAGGATTTGATGCTGGCGAAATGGTTAGTATAGTTGCGACTGTAAATGGATCAGATACTGTGCTAGGTGGAGCTGAGGCTAATGCTCACGGTGCTTTCCATGTTGCTGTTGGATACTCACTTGATGATGGTATTTATACTCTTCACGCAATTGGTGATGCTGGAACACATGCAACTGCCCCACTATTAGTAGGATCTAAATAATAGTAACTATTTAGTATTGAAAAACTAAGAAGACCTGCAAAAGCAGGTCTTCTTTTTATTTGTTCTTTTTATTTATTCTTTTAGTTAATTAATAGGATTTCTTACTTCATCATCTACTTTTATATCTATTGGTCCTGTATACAGTTCCCAAGGCCTGAATGATTCTACGAATTCTTTTGCTATATCCATGGAAGCGAGTCCTTTCTGTGCTCTCTCCGGTGTCATACTGAATGTTTTTGCAAATGC
>MDSW01174495.1_pt1 | contig 11644 bp, 9 predicted proteins | sample 811171 | NCBI WGS metagenome assembly MDSW01 (sample SAMN05326641, study PRJNA326480) | marine metagenome | isolation source: seawater | place: Atlantic Ocean: North West | collected 2012
AATTGTGGGAGACGATACTCATGGTCACGTTGATGATATTGCTAGATTTGTAAAATCTAATAAAGTTTTTCTTGCTTACGAAAATAATAAAAAAGATGAAAATTATAAAAATCTCGATGAAAACTTTAAAATTTTAAAAAAAATCAAAATTGACTCCTCACAAATAAAAATTAAAAAAATTCCTATGCCTAGACCTATTTTTATAGATAAAGTCAGAGTTCCAGCATCATATCTAAACTTTTACATCTTTAATAAATTTGTTTTATTACCTACTTTCAATGATCCTAAAGATAAAATTGTAATCAAAATTTTTAAAAAGGAATTTAATAATAGAAAAATTATTCCAGTAGATTGTTCTGAATTAATCTGGGGTTTCGGAGCTATTCATTGTTTGACGCAACAAGAACCAAAATAACTTAACCCTTAAAGTAAAATATTTTTAGGAGACCAGCTAATAACAACTGAAGCACCACCCAAATTTTTATCATCTTTAAATAATAATTTTGCGTTTTGCCTCTCTAATAAAGTTTTACCTAAGAAAGTCCCAAGACCCAAACCTGAGTTAGAATTTAATTCAAATGATTTAGATTTTATATATGGTTCTCCTAATTTCTCAATTATGTCTTTGGGAAATCCAGGCCCATCATCATTTACTGTGATTTTTATTTCTTTATCATTACTAATAAGAAAAATATTTACTCTACTTTTTGAAAATTTAATTGCATTTCCTATAAAGTTTCTCAAGCCATAGATCATTTCTGCAGATCTTTGAATGTTAATTTTATTTTTGTCATTGTCAGAAACTAAAGTAATTTCTTTGGAAGAAGTTTCCTTAAAAGAATTTATGATTTCCTCAAGTAAATCTTCTAATTTTGTTGAGCTAAAAAATTTATCCTCTTCTATTTGTTTTTTTGAAATTCTTTTAAGAATTTCACTACATCTTTTAGATTGGCTAATTAATAGATCAATATCTTTTGATAGTTCATTGTTGTCTCCAATTTCTTTTTTCAATTCCTTAGCAACTACACTTATTGTAGCTAATGGTGTTCCTAGAGAATGTGCTGCTGCTGCTGCTTGTCCTCCTAAAGACTCTAATTCATACTCCTTATAAATTACCTCTTGAAGTTTTTTAAAAGCTTCCTCTGTTTTCTTCTTTTCACCTGAAAAACGAATGCCAAAATAACTTAAAAATATTAAACCAATCAATATGGAAATTATAATTCCAATTTTATAAAAATTTGGAAAATGTAATAAATTCATATCCTCTCCTGGCAAAGGTAAGTGAAAAAATGATATGGTTAATAAAAGTAATGATGTTATTAAACCTAAAATAATTGTTGTGCCCATACTTAGAAATGTTGAGGAAACAATAGCTGGGATTACTAATAGAAAACAAAAAGGATTGAAAATTCCTCCTGTCAAATAAAGTAGAGCGCTTAATTGCAATAAATCGATAAGTAAGAAGGGAGCTGCATAAAAATCTTTAAGCTGATTTATTTTAATTCCAAATTGGAGATACAAATTTGTAGCTAAACCCAGTGAAATAATCAAATAACTCTCTATGATTGGAAATGGTAAATTTAAGTAATAAAAAACTATACTGATTGCTAAAATTTGGCCAATAATAGCTATATACCTCAGAATTGTTAATGTATTTTTATCTAAGCTTAAGTTCTCTTTTGTTCGGAAAAGAGTTGACCAATTCATTTATTTAGATGTCTAAGTTGATAACATTTAAAGCATTATTAGTAATAAAATCTTTTCTTGGAGCTACTTCATCTCCCATTAAAACTTCTATCATTTTTTGATCGTCTTTTGATTTTTCCTTTGTTCCCTTGGTATACTGTACTCTTAACATTGTTCTATTATCTGGATTTAAAGTTGTTTCCCATAGCTCCTCTGGGTTCATCTCACCTAATCCTTTAAACCTTTGGATAGCCAGTTTTTCCCTCTGATCTTGAAAGAATTTTTTATATTCTGATGAACCTTTTTTTAATTTTTTATCAACTTTTGTAGTTTTCAATATATAGTCTTCTAAAGCCTTTTCATCTTTGATGTAAACACTTTTGTTAGACTTGGTAATTTTGAATAAAGGTGGTTGAGCTAGATATATATGCCCATTTTCAATTAATTTATTAAATGGGTTATTATTAAAAAATGTTAAAAGTAAAGTTCTTATGTGAGAGCCATCAACGTCAGCATCAGTCATTATAACAATTTTGTCATAACGAAGATTGTCGATATTAAAATCTTTTGAACCTGTTCCAAGAGCATTTATTAAAGTTACTATTTCACTTGACGACATCATTTTTGATAAAGCTTTGGTCGACTGATCTTCTCCATTTTTCTTTCCATTAACAAATGTATTTAAAATTTTTCCTCTTAGAGGCAAAACCGCTTGATACTCTCTGACCCTGCCCTGTTTTGCTGAACCTCCCGCAGAATCACCCTCTACTATAAATAGTTCCGTGCCTTCTCTTTTTTGAATCTGGCAATCAGCAAGTTTACCGGGTAATCCTGATAATTCAAATGTCCCTTTTCTTCTAACACTATCTCTAGCTTTTCTTGCAACTTCCCTTGCCATCGCGGCTTGAGTAATTTTCTCTATTACAGTTTTTGCTACGGACGGATTTTGGTCAAACCAAGTCGAAACTTTTTCACTTATTATATGCTCAACGATATTTCTTATTTCAGAAGAAACTAATTTATCTTTTGTTTGTGAAGAAAATTTTGGGTCGGGCATTTTGATTGATAACACAGCTGTAAGGCCTTCCTTAATATCTTCGCCAGATAAAGTAATTTTATTTTTTTTATTATTTCTATCGGCAGAATATTTGTTGATCACTCTTGTTAATGCGCTCCTAAAACCTAATAGATGCGTTCCACCATCCTTTTGAGGAATATTGTTGGTAAAAGGCAAAACTTCCTCGGAATACCCCGCGTTCCATTCAAAAGAACATTCAACAATTACGTTATTTTTTGTCGATGTAACAAAAATTGGCTTTTTAAAAACCTCTTTTTCATTTTTATTTACTAAGATTGGTTTTTTTGCATTTATAAATTTTACAAATTCTACTATTCCGCCATCATACTTATGAGTGAGTTCTTTAGTTTTTTTTAAAGTGTTGTCTATTAAACTTATTGATATGCCTTTGTTCAAAAAAGCGAGTTCTCTAATTCTTTTTTCTAAAACAGATCCGCTAAACCTAATAGATGAAAATATTTGCTTTGAAGGAAGAAAATTTATTTTTGTACCCTTTTTTTTTGTTTTACCTATTTTTTTTAATGGTTTAAGAGAATTTCCATCTTTAAAATGAATTTCATATTCATTCCCATCTCTATATATATTTAAAGATAATTTTTCAGAAAGGGCATTTACGACGGAAACACCAACACCATGTAAGCCACCTGAAACTTTATATGAGTCATGATCAAATTTACCTCCTGCGTGAAGTTGTGTCATAATTACTTCAGCCGCAGACATTTTTTCACCCTTATGCATATCTACTGGAATTCCTCTTCCATCATCTTCGACTGTTACTGTGTTGTCTGAGTTAATAGATACCGTTATTTTTTTGCAATATCCTGCTAACGCCTCATCTATAGAATTATCAACCACTTCAAATACCATGTGATGGAGTCCTGATCCGTCATCAGTATCACCTATATACATTCCAGGTCTTTTTCTCACAGCTTCTAAGCCTTTTAGAACTTTTATGGACTCCGCGCCGTATGATGCTTTAGCTTTTGACTCTAATTTATTTGGCATTTTTTTATGAAAAATTAACCAATCTTATCATTTTTTTTAAACAATATAAAATCACTCAAATTAAGTGTGGTCTAGAAATTACTAATATCAACGATAATAGCTCAAAAAATAAAAAATTTTTTAAATTTAATTATAAATCAAATTTTCATTGGCATAATAACGTAATAACTGTTCTTGTCCGCAACATCTTCTATTAAAACAGGCGATGTGGAGTCTTTAAGATTGATCTTCAAATTATTATCTTCGACTTCGGAGGCGATATCAATTAAATATTTTGAATTAAAGCTTATATTTAAACCATCAGAGTTAAATTCTGCATTAATTTTTTCATTTCCGTCGCCAGAATTTGCGCTATTTACAGAAAGCTGAACATTATCTTTACTTATTGCTAACTTTACTCCTTCTTTTCTGTCAATTGATACAGTCGCAACACGCTCTATTGAATTTATGAACTCTTTTTTTTGTACTTTAAGCACTTTTTGATTGTTCATAGGTACGACTTTTTTGTAGTCAGGAAATTTACCATCTATTACTTTTGAAATTAATTTAATTTTTCCTATAGTAAATTTAATCTTATTTTCACTAATTTGCATATGCAGCTTTTCATTATTCTCAGAAAGTAATGAACATAGCTGATAAACAGTCTTTCTTGGCAGTATTATTGGATTAAAATCATTCATCTCATGAACTTCTAAACTGCTTGATGACAGTCTATGACTATCTGTAGCGACTCCAGTTAAAAAATTTCTGCCATGAGCCTCGGTTAAGTGAAGAAATATTCCATTTAAATAATGTCTTGTATCATCATTAGAAATTGAAATTCTTGTTTTGTTTAATAATTTTAAAAATTTGTCACTTTCCAACAAAATTTCTTGACTATTAAAATCATCTGAAAAAGTTGGAAAATTATCTGTTGGTAAACATAGCAGATTAAAATCTGCGTTTTCACTTTTCAAACTAAGTTTATTTTCAGTTTTTAAGTCAAAACTTAAGTCTGAATTAGATGAAATCTTTCTTAAAATATCAAACAAAATTGCTGCAGAAGTTGTAGTACTTCCCTCTGTTGCTACTTTTACGTCCGAAATCTCGTCGTAAAAAATTATATCTAAATCAGTTGCAATAATTGATAATTTTTTCTCCTTAAGTTGTAAAAGTACATTTGACAAAATAGGTAGAGTGTTTTTTTTCTCTACAATTCCCTGAACAAAGTTTAATGATTTTAATAAATTATCTCTTTTAACTGCAAATTGCATTTTAATTTTCTAGCAATAGACTTTTTATTTGATTTATGTTTTTTTTCATTTCATCGTCTTGTTCGGATAGTCTTGTTATGGTTTTAACTGCATGAATAACAGTTGTGTGATCTCTATTCGCAAATCTTCTACCAATTTCTGGAAGTGAGCGAGATGTCATTTTTTTTGCAAGATACATTGCTATCTGTCTTGGTCTTGCAAGAGGCCTGGATCTTCGCTGGGATAACATTTCACTTAAAGCAATATTAAAATAATTCGACACTACATTTTGAATTTTATCTACTGTTATTACTTTTATTTGGCTAAAAATATCTTTTAAAATATTTTTACAATCTGAAATGTTTAAAATTTTATTATGTACTCTGCTAAAAGCTATTATTCTATTCAATATACCTATTAATTCGCGGATATTAGTTTTGCTTTCTACGGCAATATAATTAACTACTTCATCGCTTAAGCTGATATTCTCTTTAAATTGATTTTGAATTTCTTGTATTTTTTTCTTAATAATTTTTACTTTTAGTTCTAAATCTGGGCCTTCAATATCCACTACTAAACCTCCCGCCAATCTTGATTTTATTCTTTCTTGAACTCTGTCAAGTTTCATTGGAGATCGATCCGCAGATATAATAATTTGAGATCCTTTATCCATCAAACTATTAAAAGTATGAAAAAATTCTTCTTGCAGACTTTCTTTTCCACTAATAAATTGGATATCATCAATTATAAAAACTGAAGATTTTCTAAAAAAATCTTTAAAGTTTACCATATCATTTTTTTTAATTGATTTGATGAAATGATACATAAATCTCTCTGCAGAGATAAACATAACATTGTTTGTATCTTGAAGCCTCAAACCAATGGCATTGAGTAAATGAGTTTTTCCTAAACCAACTCCACCGCAAATGTATAAAGGGTTATACCTAGAAACATGTTCACATACCTTTTTAGAATACGATAATGCTATTTCGTTACTTTTTCCACCAATAAAGGTTTCAAAATTTAAATTTGGGTTAAGCCTATTATAATTAACAATTGAGTTTTGAATTTCCGTTACTTTATTAATTTGATCGATTTTTAAAAAATCTTGATTATTTTTTACTTCTTCAATTATTTTAAATTCAATCCGATTTAAGCTTAGTTTGAAGCTTTTTACTTGCTCTAAGATCTTGTCTAAATACCTTGAAACAATCCAGTCTCTGAAAAACCTCGTTGGAACGCCTAAAATTAAGTAATCATTGAATTCTTTCTCTAAAGTGATTTTTTGTAACCAGCTATTGTATACTTCACTACCAAATGTCTTTTTAAAAGCAGATTGAATTTCTTCCCAATTTAAAGTTTTTTCTTCCTCGGAAATATAAACATTTTGTTTTTTTATATTATTTTTTTCCATGTAGTAAAATTAATAAGAGCTTTCTTTAAACTCTCATTTAGAAAGTTTTGCAAGATTTATTTTAAAATTTTTAAAAAAAAATTGATCTAGGTTGTATCTTTAACGTCACGATAGAAAAAAAAATTTAAAAAAAAATTACAACTTTTAAATGAAACAATATTTTGATTAATAAAACTAAATGTAGTTTTACAAATTCAATTTTAACAACTTAGAATTGTTAAAAATTTAATTAAATTTTTTTTGAAACTCTTGAAATTTTTCTTGCTGCAGTTTTTTTATTTATTACTCCAGATTTAGCAACCTGCATTAGAATCGATTGAAATTTTGAAAAATATTTTTTTGCTTTTTCTTTTTCTTTTGATTTTATAAGAGAATCCATTTTTTTTATTGCACTTTTAAATTTGCTTTTTCTGATCCGATTGATTTGAGTTTGTTTCTTAACTCTTCTTACTCTTCTGATAGCTGATTTTGTATTCGGCATTTAAAAAAATTATATATATGTACAAATAATTAGGGTCAACTTTATTATTTTTGGCATCTCTTGCAAAAAAATGATGATCGATTTGATATGATTGATCTAATTATAATTGTGCTACAATCAGTATTAGAACATTTTTCACCCTCACGTCCATAAACCTTAAAATGTTGTTGAAAAATGCCTTTTTTTCCATCATCACTAGAAAAGTTTTTAATTGATGAACCTCCTAATTTAATTGAATATTTTAATACTTTCTTTGTATTTTTAACAATTTTATTTATTTCAAAATCTTTCAGTTTGTTTAGCTTTCTTGAAGGTTTTATTCTACATAAAAAAAGAATTTCATTAACGTAAATATTTCCTAAACCAGAAATGCATTTTTGATCCATTAAAGTATCTTTTATACATCTATTTCTGTTAGTTATATAAGTTTTGAAATAATTAAAATTAAAATCTTTTTTTAATGGTTCTGGTCCCAAATTCTTGAAATGATTATTTTTAAGATACTCAGTTTTTTTTTTGTATACTTTTATAAAACCAAATTTTCTAACATCGTTGTATATTAATTTCCGTTTATTCTCAAAGAAAAAAATAACTCTATCATGTTTTAAATCTTTGATCTCATTAATTTCATAATAAAAGCTAGTTTTAAACTTTTTATTTAGCTCATTGCTAAAAAAAAATTTTCCTGTCATTCCTAAATGTACTAGCATAAAAACATTATTATTTATTTTGAAGGTTAAGAATTTTGATCTACGCTCTATTTTTTTGATTTTCTTGCCAGCTAACTTTAAAATATTATCTTTATCTATCTTATACCTTAAATTTTCATCATTGATCTTTACTTTTTTGATTCTCAAATTTAAGATTTTCTTCTCTAAAGACCTTTTAACAACTTCAACTTCGGGTAATTCTGGCATATAATTCTACTATGAAAAACACTATTCAAGAAAAGGATAAATTAGTCAATTCTGTATTTTCGAAAGTTTATAAAAAATATGATTTTATGAACGATGTTATGTCATTTGGCGTACATCGTATATGGAAAAAAAAATTTATCGATTGGATGAATCCTCAACCTTCTACGAATTTAATTGATGTTGCTTCTGGTACAGGAGATATAGCTAAACTTTTTTTAGAAAAAGTAAATCAATCAGGACGTGTTACTTGTGTTGAGCCAAACATTAAGATGCTGAATGAGGGTAAAATTAAGCTTGATAAATTCCACAAGAACATAAAATGGATAAACGCTAAGGCAGAAGCATTGCCTGTAAAAGATGATACTTTTGATTATTATACAATAAGTTACGGAATCAGAAACGTTTCAGATATTAATTTAACTTTGAAAGAAGCTTTACGCGTCCTTAAACCAGGTGGACGTTTTATGTGTTTAGAATTCTCAAAAATTAATAATGAAATACTAAATTTTTTATATAAAAAATACTCTAAAACAATTCCGTTTATTGGCAAGTTTATCGTGGGATCTAACCACCCTTATAATTATCTTATAGATAGTATAGAAAATTTTTATAACCAGAAACAATTATCAAATTTAATGAAAAAAAGTGGTTTTTCTAATATCGAGTATAGAAACGTTACTAATGGTATTTCTGCTATTCATTCAGGTTGGAAAATTTAAATGTTAAAAAGAGTTTTTAAATTATTTTATATTGCTAGGAAATTATCTGTCTCTGGTGCTATAGATACAATTAACGAAATTCATAAACTTCCAACAACCTTAAACTTATTCTTTAATTTAATTTCATTAGGTTCAAATACTAAACTATTGGATTATCAAAAATCACCGGGAGAAAAACTTTGTGTCGCACTTCAAGGCATGGGAACAACCTTTATTAAATTAGGTCAATTTTTAGCTACAAGACCAGATATTATAGGAGAGGAATTAACAAAAGATTTAGAAAAACTTCAAGACAAAGTTCCTGCTTTTGACTTACATGATGCAAAGAAAATTTTAAGAAAAGAAATTGGAGAAAATTTTTACAAAAATATTATGGATATAAGTGAGCCAATAGCAGCAGCTTCTATTGCTCAAGTACATTTAGCTAAAATAAAATTTGAAAATCATGAAAAACAAGTAGCCATAAAAATCCTGAGACCAGATATAGAGAAATTGTTCAATGAAGAGCTCGATGCTCTTATGCTTTTTGCATATATTGTAGAAAATACATTTAGCAAAGCAAAGCGGCTGAAACTTGTAGAGGTTGTTCACTTGCTTCGGGAAATTACCAATATTGAAATGGATTTAAGGTTTGAGGCCGCTGCAGCAAATGAGCTTTTTGAAAATACAAAAAATGATGTTGGTTTTAATGTTCCAAAAATCTACTGGAACTACACTACTAAAAAAATTTTAACACTAGACAAAGTTGATGGTATTTCAATTCGAGAATATCAAAAACTTAAAGAAATAGGTGTAGATTTAAAAATACTTGCAGAAAATTTAATACAATTTTTTTTAAAGCAGGCAGTGAGAGATGGTTTTTTTCATGGAGACATGCATCAAGGAAATTTGTTTGTTGATAATAATGGAAACATCATACCGGTAGATTTTGGAATTATGGGACGTCTAGATAAAAATAATAGAAAATTTTTGGCAGAGATTTTATATGGTTTTATTCAAAGAGATTATGTAAAAGTAGCGGAAGTCCACTTCCAAGCTGGTCTTGTTCCTCAAAACGCGTCTAAAGATGAATTTGCGCAAGCCTTAAGATCAGTAGGCGAGCCTATTTTCGGTCAGTCAATAAAAGACATCTCTGGAGGTAATCTACTAGCGCAATTATTTGAAATCACTGAAAAATTTAATATGGCAACACAACCACCATTATTATTATTACAGAAAACAATGGTTGTTGTTGAAGGAGTTGCAAGAAAACTTTACCCAGAAACAAATATTTGGGAAGTTTCAAGACCAGTCCTTGAAAACTGGTTAAAAAATATGAAAAGTCCAAAATCAACTTTTGATACAGCTGTTAAAACATCATCAGAAATAATTAAAAGAATACCAGACCTTCCAGAATTTATTGATAGAGCTGATTACGCTTTAAAATTAATGGCTGAAGGAAAATTGAATTTAGCAATTGGAACAAATAAAAATCTAGAAGTAGAGCAAATGAAACTTAAAAACTTTAGAAATAATATAATTATTAGTTTTTTTGGTATTGTAATTGTCTTTTTATTAGTATTTTAATTAACCATGTTTATAAAAAATAAAAAAATACTCATAATTATAGGTGGAGGTATTGCTGCTTACAAATCTTTAGATTTAATAAGGTTGTTAAAGAAAAGCAATAATGAAATTAAAACAATTCTAACAAAAAGTGGAAAGGAATTCGTAACTCCATTATCCATAAATGCATTAACGAAAAGTAAAACTTTTGAAGACATTTTTGACAAAAATTCCGAAGCTGAAATAGATCATATATCTTTATCTAGGTGGGCTGACTTAATTATTGTAATGCCTACTACAGCTAACTTCATGTCAAAATTAAGCCTTGGTAAATCGGAGGATTTAGCTACTACTGTAATTTTAGCTTCTAATAAAGACATATTATTAGTCCCAGCTATGAATGTTAGAATGTGGATTCATAAAGCTACTCAACAAAACGTTAAAATCTTAAAAGATTATGGATATTTGTTCATTGGACCTGAAAAAGGAGAAATGGCTTGTGGTGAATATGGTGATGGCAAAATGTCTAGTCCAAGACAAATATTTGCTTATATTAACCATTATTTTAATAAAAGAGATTTAGTAAAAAGGAAAAATTACAAAGCTTTGGTGACTGCAGGGCCAACAAGAGAATATATAGACCCTGTGAGATATATATCTAATGAGTCAAGTGGAAAACAAGGTTACGAGATAGCTTTAGCTCTTAGCAAATTAGGGATTAAAACTACGATGATTATAGGACCATCAAATCTAATAACTCAAAAAAATATCAAAACAAAAAAAATAGTAACTGCTAAAGAAATGTTAATTGAAGTGAAAAAATCTTTACCCGTAGATGTGGCTATATGTACTGCAGCTGTGACTGATTTTAGACCTACAATAAAAAATAAAAATAAATTAAAAAAAGATCTTAATAAAATGAAATCTATTAATTTAGAAAAAAATGATGATATTTTAGAGTATTTAAGTAAAAATAATAAGTATAGACCAAAGCTTGTTGTTGGTTTTTCTGCTGAAACAGAGAATCTAAATAAAAATTCAATCTCAAAAATGAAAAAAAAAAATTGTGACCTTATTGTTGCAAATGACGTTTCTAAACAGGGCAGAGGATTTAACTCAGATTATAATGAGGTTTCTATTATCGACAATAATGGAAATATCAAAATAATTAAAAAAAACAAAAAAAGTTATATAGCAAGTAAAATTGCTGAAGTTATTTTAGATAAACTATTAGTTAATGACAGAAATTTTAATTAAAAGATTATCTAAAAATATAAATTTACCAAAATACGAAACTGAAGGTTCCTCTGGAATGGATTTATCGGCAAATATAAATTCACATATTAAAATTGAACCAGGAGAAACCTCAATAATTCCAACAGGAATTTCTATCTCAATACCTAAAAACTTTGAAATACAAATCAGACCAAGATCGGGATTAGCAGCAAAAAATCAAATCTCAATTCTTAATACACCTGGAACAATTGATGCAGATTATAGAGGTGAAATAAAAGTTATATTAATAAATTTAGGTAAAAAAACATTTTTGGTTGAGAAAGGAGCAAGA
>MDSW01144868.1_pt1 | contig 11643 bp, 10 predicted proteins | sample 811171 | NCBI WGS metagenome assembly MDSW01 (sample SAMN05326641, study PRJNA326480) | marine metagenome | isolation source: seawater | place: Atlantic Ocean: North West | collected 2012
ATGGCGTGTGCAACTTGCCATGTTTATGTCAAAGAAGAATGGTTTAATAAATTACCAAAAGCAGAAGATGGTGAACAGGATATGATCGATATGGCATTTGAACCAAAAAAAAATAGTCGACTTAGTTGTCAACTGATTGTTTCGGATGAATTAGATGGTTTAATTGTTACCACTCCAAGCAAACAAACTTAATGATGATAAAAACGGATGTAATAATTATAGGCGCTGGCCCAGTCGGTCTTTTTGCCGTTCATCAATTAGGCATCAAGGGTTTGAAGTCTGAAATAATTGATAACTTAGATAAAGCAGGTGGCCAATGTATAGAACTTTATCCTGACAAACCAATTTACGATATTCCTGCAGTACCTGAATGCAATGGAAAATCATTGACTGAAGATTTAATTGACCAAATAAAACCTTTTAGCTCTAATTTTCATTTTAACGAAAGAGTTCAAGAAGTTGTTCAAGACAAAGAGAATTGGTTAGTTAAAACAAATAAAAAAAAACAATTTATAGCACCAAATATAATAATTGCAGGAGGTGTAGGTTCTTTTGAACCCAGGAAACTACCTCTTAAAGAATTAGAAAAGTTTGAGGGAAAAAGCGTCTTTTATTCTGTATCTAATAAGAACTTGTTTAAAAATAAAAATATTTCAATATTCGGCGGTGGCGACTCAGCATTAGATTGGACATTGGAGCTTTCAAAAAATTCAAAAATAACATTAATTCACAGAAGAGATGAATTTAGAGGTGCACCACATACCTTAAGTGAAATTAAAAAATTAGAAAAAGAAGGACGTATCTCAATTAAAACACCATACCAATTAATATCGATAAATGAGGGCGAAAAATTAAACTCAATAGTAATAAAAAATGAAGATGAAAAAACTGTAAATATACCCACTGATATAGTGCTTGGTTTTTTTGGATTAATCATGCAATTAGGACCGATAGCAAATTGGGGATTAAATATGACCAAAAAAACAATAGATGTTAACACTAAAAATTTTGAAACAAATAAACCTGGAATTTTTGCTATCGGCGACATATGCAATTATCCTGGAAAATTAAAACTTATATTATCGGGTTTTCATGAGGCTGCTTTAGCATCGGTAGAATGCTTTAAAAGGGCAAGACCAAAAGAAACATTTAGATTTCAATTTACTACCTCCTCTAGAGAGATACATGAACGTTTAGGGATCAATAAGAAAAGTGATTGAATTACTTACTGCCAACACACCTAACGGAAAAAAAATCTCAATAATGCTAGAAGAGATAGAATTTGATTACAAGATAACAAAAGTAAATATAAATAAAGAAGAACAGTTTGATCCTAAATTTAGAGCAATAAGTCCCTTCAGCAAAATTCCAGTAATAATTGATCATGATAATAAGGTTTCTATTTTTGAGTCTGGAGCGATATTAATGTATTTAGGTGAGAAGAGCGGAAGGTTTTTTCCTGATAAAAACAAAGGAATAATAATTCAATGGTTAATGGCCCAGATGGGCCTCGTGGGACCCTTATTAGGTCAACATCATCAGTTCCATCATTATAATCCTGGCAAAAGTGATTGGGGAGAAGAGCGTTATTTTAAAATTGCAAAAACTATCTATAAGGATTTGGACGAAAGACTTGGAAAAAGTGAATTTTTAGCTGGTGAATATTCAATAGCTGACATCGCAACATTTCCCTGGATAGCTAGACATGAATGGCATGATGTAGGTTTAAAAAACTTTAAACATTTAACAAGATGGTATGAACAAATATCAACAAGAAAAAACGTTATAAAAGGTTTTGATTTATTAAATAGAGATGAAAAAATACCCAAACCTTAGTTATCTACGTAAATTTTTTCTTCTTTCTCATGTCTTTCTTGAGCCTCAATACAAAGTGTAGCTATTGGTCTGGCAATTAATCTTGGCAAGCCAATTGGTTCACCAGTTTCTTCGCAATATCCATAAGTGCCGTCTTTAAGTTTTTTTAAAGAGTGATCAATTTTATTAATCAATTTTCTTCTTCTATTTGATGCTCTAAGTTCAACAGTTTTTTCAGTTTGGGAAGATGCTTGATCGACTATGTCTGCTGATGAAACATTGTCATCAAGATTGTTCAAAACCACATTTTCATTATTAGATCTAACAATCTCTTTTCTCCATCTTGTTAGTCTCTCGGAAAAGTATTTTTTATGTTTTGCACACATATACTTTTCTTTTTTGTTAGGAATATACTTTTTAACTACCTTTTTTGGCATATTTAAAAAAACGCAGTATATAAACGTTTGTAATAGTGTCAATATAATTTACATTAAAGCTTTGTTAATTTATGGCTAATAATACTTCAAAAAAAATACTTTTTTATTTTTTAATTAGTCACGTATTGATTTGGACTTTAGCTCCATATTTATCAAACAACAATTTACCTAGAGATACAATAGAGGCGCTGGCCTGGGGAAGTAATCTAGATTGGGGCTTTGATAAACACCCACCTCTAAGTGCTTTTGTAGTTGAAATATTCTATCAATTATTTGGAAATCAGGATTGGGCATATTATTTTTTAAGCCAAATTTTTGTAATAATTGCTTTTTTTGGGGTTTATAAATTTTCAGAGGAACTTTTTAATAATAAAAGTTTCGCACTGCTATCAGTACTTTTATTGGAGGGTATTTATTTTTATAATTTTACAACACCAGAGTTTAACGTGAATGTTGCTCAATTACCCTTTTGGTCTTTGAGTGTATATTTTACGTGGAGGTGCATCAAAAATGATAAGGCAATTGATTATCTATTTTTAGGATTGTTTATTGGTTTAGGAATACTTTCAAAATATCTTTTTGTTTATTTAGTAATAGGAATAAAGCTTGTTTTTATTTATTGGATAAGAAAAGGTAAAAAAATTAAATTCTCAAACTATTTTATTGCAGGCCCTGTGGCTTTGTTAATTTTATTGCCCCATATAATCTGGCTTATTGGAAATGACTTCGTTACAATAACTTATGGTCTGCACAGAAGCTCAGACACCTTTTACTCTGGGGACCCAACGCTTTTAAACCACTTAAAATATCCTTTAATATTTTTAGCAAAACAAATTGGAATATTAATTCCTTTTCTTATAATGACATTATTTATTGTCAAAAAACTTAAACTCAAATTTAATTTAAAAGATAAAAAATTAATTTTTTTACTTTTAATAAATTTAATTCCATTGTTTCTTATTTTTTTAACTTCATTATTTTTTGGAATAAATATAAGAACTATGTGGATGACACCGTTTTATTTATTTTCAGGAGTTTTAATTATTTATCTTTTGCAACAAAATATTAGTTTAAAAAAAATAAAGAATTTTTTCGCTATTTTTTTATTTTTGTTTATTATTTCACCAATTCTTTATTATCTCAATTCTGTAATAAAAAAAGATCAAAGATTAGATTATCCGGCTAAAGAAATTTCAGAAGAGGTTCAAAAAAAATGGGAAAAACATTTTAAAAATGATATTAAAATTGTAGTAGGCCAATCATGGTGGGCAGGAAATTTATCTTACCACCTAGTTTCAAGACCGAAATATATTAGAGGTTATTTAAATTTTGTAAAAGAGGACTTAGACTCAAAAGATGGAACGGTTTATATAGGTGATAAGAATATGCTTAACGAGATATGTCCGGGAGTCTTGTACAAAACAAACTCTCTATATATATGCATGGTAGGTGATAAATGACAAAATTTAAAATTTTAATACCATGTTATAACGATTGGCCCTCTGCTTTAAGGTTATTAGAAAATATAGATAAAGAAATAGAAAATCTTAATAATGAGTTTTCAATATTAATAGTAAACGATTGCTCAAATGAAAAAATGCCAAAATTAAAAACAACTTTTAAAAATATTAAATCCATTCAGACTATAAATATGAAAATAAACCAGGGGCACACAAGAAGTAATGCCACTGGAATTAAATATTTGTTAAAAAATAATGATTTTGATTATTTAATATTAATGGATGGTGACGGAGAAGATCGTCCAGAAGAAATTAAGCTATTAGTAGAAAAAGTACTTATTGAAAAAAATATTTCTGTTGTTGCCAAAAGAATTAAAAGATCAGAAGGGATTATTTTTACTTTTTTATATAATTTACATAAATTAATCACTTTAATTTTTACAGGGAAAAATATTAATTTTGGACACTATTCTTGCCTTACTAAAAAAGATGTGGAGACGATATCATCAAAGAAAAGTCTATGGGCAAATTATTCAGGTACTGTTAAAAAATTTATAAAAACTTTAGAGAATATTCCATGCATTAGAGGCAAAAGATATGTTCAGCCATCAAAAATGTCTTTTATAAAACTTGTCTTTCACGCTTTTTCAATTCTTGGTGTTTTTAAATATGAGGTGTTGCTAAGAGCTGGAATATTTGCTCTAATAATATTTTTGTTTGTTCCAAATCCTTATGGAGTTATTTTTGAATTAATTCTTTTATTTTTTACATTTTGCGTTTTTTTGGCCTCCAGACTCGAGAGTACGGAAGGTCTTAATAACTGTGAAAAAAATATAGCTAATATTGATCTGGTACACACTAATAAGTTGTAAAATGAGTCTGAATTAGAATCATAAGTGAATCAAAACGTGAACATTTAAAAAAAAAGTGTATTTAATGTGGATATCTTGAGAAACAGAAATGGAGAATAAATGTCTAAATTGAAATGTCACTGTGGCGGAGTCGAAATCGAAGTTAATTTACCAAACGGTTTAAAGAATCTCGTTAGATGCAATTGCTCAATTTGTAAAAGAAGAAGCGCTGTAATGGGAAAGGTAGGACCAGATGATTTAAAAGTTACAAAAGGTAAAGAACTACTTTCACTTTATCAATTTCACTCTAAAACTGCTAAACACTATTTTTGTTCTGTATGTGGAATATACACCCATCACAACCCTAGAAGTGCACCAAGCAATTATGGATTCAATGTTGCTTGTCTAGACGATATAAATCCATATGACTTGAAGGATGTTCCAATTTTTGATGGTATAAATCATCCTAATGATAAAAAGTGATTATTTAAAATTTTTAAAAAAACGTGAAGTAGCGGGCAAGCCAATCGTTGACAAGCTTGGAAAGCTAAGAACATTCTATCTTCCACTTTCAAGATGGATTAATTCAATTTATAAAAAAGATAAAAAAATTAAAATCATAGGTTTGTCAGGTGGCCAAGGTGCAGGGAAAAGTACTATTACTGCAATTTTAAAATTTATTTTGAAAAAAAAATATGGTCTTAAAATATGTATTTTTTCTATAGATGATTTTTACAAAACAAAAGCTGAGAGAAAAACTATGTCAAAAAAAGTTCACCCTTTATTTTTAACAAGAGGTGTGCCCGGAACACATGATGTTAAGTTGATAAACAAGACGTTAAATCAATTAAAAAAAAGAAAATTCAAGACTGTTTTGATACCAAAATTTGATAAATCTACAGATGACAGATTTACTAAAAACAAATGGCAAAAAATTAAAAATCCTCCAAATGTAATTATTTTTGAGGGTTGGTGTATAGGAGCAAGACATCAGAATAATAGTGACTTAAAAAAATCTTCAAACATAATTGAAAGAAAATATGACCCAAAATTTAAATGGAGAAAAATAGTAAATAAAAACCTTAAAAGTGAGTACAAAAGACTTTTCAAAAAAATTGATAAACTAGTATATTTGAAAGCACCAAGTTTTAACTATATATTAAAGTGGCGTTTGCTTCAGGAACAAAAAATGAAATTGACATCAAAAAGTAAAAAGATTATGTCCAAATCACAGATAAAAAAATTTATAATGTTTTATGAAAGAATAACTAGACACATGATGAAAGATTTTTCGAAAATATCAGATTTAACTATTTTTTTAGACAAAAGCCATAGATCAAAAAAAATGAAATTTCATTAAAATGACTAAAAAAATTTTAATCTCAATAATATTTATTTTATTTACTAAGCAAGTTTATGGGCAAGACTTACTAAAAACATTATCAGATGCGTTCAAAAATAATTCAAAACTCAATGCTGAAAGGGCAAGTTTAAATGCCTCTGAGCAAGATGTAAATATTTCAAGAGGTGAATTTTTACCCTCGGTAACTTTGTCTGGGGATAGGGCAACACAGCAAGATACGAACAGAAAAAATCTTAGTGGAGAAAAACTGGATGATACAAATTCTACGCCAAAAAGTAGATCAATTTTAATAGAGCAAAAAATTTTTGATGGTTTTGGTAATTATAATAATTTAAAAAAAGCTAAGCTTAAATTAGAGTACGCAAAAAATAAATTAAATAATCTTGAGCAAGAAATTTTACTAACTGCAGCAGAAGCTTATTACAGCTTAGGTTTCAGCTTTAAAAATTTTGAGTTTAACCAATCGAATGTCGAACTTTTTGAAAGACAAGTTGAGAGTGATAGATCAAGATTAGAAAGAGGTGAAATTAGTCTTACAGATTTTGCACAATCAGAATCATCTTTGGCGGGCGCACAAGCCAAACTTATTACTGCAAGAAACGAACTTATATCTGGTAAAAAAAATTTTCAAAAGATTATTGGTTCAAACTCCCCAGAAGAAATTGATCTAAGTTTTTTTCCTAGACTTAAAATTCCAACAAGCCTAGATACAGCAACAGTTATTGCAGAACAAATAAATCCTAGATTAAATTTAGCAAGGATAGATCTAGAAATAGCAAAAAAAGACTTATTTGCAGCAAGAGGAGATCTGTCTCCCTCTGCTTCAATATCATACTCCTTGAAAAAGAATGAAGAATTAAGCACCACTGTAGATGAAAGAGAGCAGGAGGAAGTTAAAGCAACTGTTACTTGGCCAATTTTTAAGGGTGGAAAAAATTTATCATCTGTTAAAAAAGCTAAATATAAAGTAGATGAAAAAGAACTCATCTTAAAAGATGTTTTCTCTCAAGTCCAAATAGACACAGCTAATGCATGGACTACATATAATTCATCCAGAGGAGTACTAAGCGCTACTGAAGCACAGCTTAAAGCTGCAGAAATAGCCAACGAAGGAATTACTCTCGAATATGATACCGGAAATGAGAGAACAACGCTTGAAGTTATTCAATCCAGAACTCTTTTGCTAGACGCAAGGACAAGTTACGCAAAAGCACAGAAGAACTTTGCAATAGCGCAGTTCAATTTACTTGCGTCTATTGGCGATCTGTATTTAGACAATATCAATTAAATTAATATACTATTTTAAGATTGATTAAAAGAACAAAATGTGTACATTTAAATCATTGATTCGTAATTAAAAAAAAGGAAAACAAATGACTAAAAACAATTTAAAGGTAGTTAAAACCGACAACAAGAAAGAACAAGAAGCCAAGGAAAAAAACAAAGCATTAAACGCTGCTATTAGCCAAATAGATCAGAATTTTGGAAAAGGCTCTGTAATGCGTCTAGGTCAACAACAGGCCATGGATGTAGAATCGATTTCTACAGGCTCTCTAAGCTTAGATTTGGCCCTTGGAATAGGCGGATTGCCCAAAGGCAGGGTAATAGAAATTTACGGTCCAGAATCGTCTGGAAAAACAACATTGGCCTTGCAAGTTGTGGCAGAGGCACAAAAAACTGGTGGAATTTGCGGTTTCGTTGACGCCGAACATGCCTTAGATCCGGTATACGCAAAAAAACTAGGTGTTAAAACTGACGAGCTTTTAATTTCACAACCGGATACTGGTGAACAGGCATTGGAGATTGCTGATACATTAATTAAATCAGGATCACTATCAGTTTTGGTTGTTGATTCAGTTGCTGCTCTAACTCCTAAAGCAGAATTAGAGGGAGAAATGGGAGATCATCACGTTGGCTTACAGTCGAGATTAATGAGCCAAGCTCTTAGAAAATTAACCGGTTCAATATCAAAATCAAACACCATGGTTATATTTATAAACCAAATAAGAATGAAAATTGGCGTTATGTTTGGTAACCCTGAAACAACTTCGGGCGGGAATGCTCTTAAATTTTATTCATCAGTGAGAATGGATATTAGAAGAATAGGTGCAATCAAAGACAAGGATCAAATCATTGGAAACAGCACCAGAGTTAAGGTAGTTAAAAACAAAGTGGCCCCACCTTTTAAAATGGTCGAATTTGATTTGATGTACGGAAAAGGTATTAGCAAATCTGGTGAATTAATAGATCTTGGCTCTAAAGCCGAGATAGTAGAAAAGTCAGGTGCTTGGTATGCATACAAGGGTGAAAAAATAGGCCAAGGTAGAGAAAATGCCAAAATCTATTTAGAGAAAAACCCAAAAATTGCTGAGGAAATTGAATCAGCAATTAGAACCAAAGCTGGCTTAATCTCAAAAAAGATCGAAGGAAATCCAGCTCCCAAAGAAAAAGAAACAGAAAAATAAGGATTTTACCATCATAATCTCAGCACGAAAGGCGCCCCTACGCCTTTCGTGTATTTCTAATTATAGACAATAAATAAAATATCTGTATTTATTAGATATATGAGCCTTATTTTAATGAGCGAAATTAGGAAGAAGTTTCTTGATTATTTTGGTAAAAATGGCCACCAAAAAATCGAATCAAGTAATATTGTTCCAAATAATGACCCAACCCTAATGTTTACAAATTCGGGAATGGTTCAATTTAAAAATGTTTTTACAGGAATAGAAAAAAAATCTTTTAAAACAGCTGCCACTTCTCAAAAATGTATTAGGGCTGGAGGAAAACACAATGATTTGGATAACGTAGGATACACACCAAGACACCATACCTTTTTTGAAATGCTAGGAAATTTTTCTTTTGGGGACTACTTTAAAGAAAAGGCTATTTATTATGCTTGGGAATTACTTACTAAAGATTTCGGTATTTCCAAGAATAGATTGTCAGCAACAGTATATTCAGAGGATGAAGAAGCCTTTAAATTATGGAAAAAAGTAGCAGGATTACCAGAAAGTAAAATTGTAAAAATCTCAACAGCAGATAACTTTTGGTCTATGGGAGAGACCGGTCCTTGCGGACCTTGTTCTGAAATATTCTTTGATCACGGCAATAAATTAAAAGGAGGCCCCCCAGGAAGCCCAGATCAAGATGGAGATAGATTTATAGAAATTTGGAACCTTGTTTTTATGCAATTTGAACAGATTTCTAAAAATAAAAGAATTGATTTACCCAAACCTTCAGTTGATACCGGAATGGGTCTAGAGAGAATAACGGCAGTTCTACAAGGTACCCATGATAATTATGACATAGATCACTTTAAAAAGCTAATTTCAGCATCCTCTGAAATTACAAAAACTAAAATAAATAACGATACGATCGCAAGCCACAGAGTTATCGCTGATCATTTAAGAGCTAGTAGTTTTTTAATAGCAGAGGGAGTTTTACCTTCTAATGAAGGACGCGGATATGTTCTTAGAAGAATAATGAGAAGAGGTATGCGACACGCCCACACACTTGGAAGTAAAAAACCAATTTTTTTCAAATTATTTGAAGTTCTGTTAAATGAAATGTCAAAAAGCTATCCAGAATTAAATACAGGAAAAGATTTAATTATAGAAACATTGAAAAATGAGGAAGAAAAATTCTCATCTCTTTTAGATAGAGGAATGAAAATTTTAGATCAGAATTTAGAAAAAGTAAAAAACAATACTTTGCCTGGTGAAATAGCTTTTAAGCTTTATGACACATATGGATTTCCGTTAGATCTTACTGCTGATATTTTAAAAAATAAAAATATAAAAATTGATAATCCTGCTTTTGATAAAGCAATGCAAAAAAGTAAAGAATTAGCCAGAGCAAGCTGGAAAGGCTCAGGTGATAAGTCTTTAGAGGAAAAATGGTTTAAAGTAAGAGAACAATTAAATCCGACAGAATTTTTAGGTTACGAATTTGATAAAGCTGAAGGAGTAGTCTTAAAAATATCAAAAGGTAATGAATTTGTTGAAAATGTAAAAGAAGGTGATGAAGTTGAAGTTATAACAAACCAAACACCTTTTTATGGTGAGTCAGGTGGGCAAGTAGGAGATCAAGGAACCATTTCAAACTCTAAATGTAAAATTAATATCAAAGATACTCAAAAAAAAATGGGAGACCTATTTGTTCATTATGGAACAATTGAAAAAGGTTCACTTAAAGTTGGTGAAAGTGTAAATCTTGAAATAAATATTCAAAAAAGAAATAATTCAAGAGCCAATCATTCCGCAACTCATTTGCTGCACGAGTCTTTAAGAAGGACTCTTGGTAAACATGTAACTCAAAAGGGATCACTAGTAAGTCCAGATAGACTTAGATTTGATTTCAGTCATAACAAGCCTATTGAAAAAGAAGAAATGATTAAAATAAATAAAATTGTTAATGAAATGGTTGAGGGTGCAAGCAATGTACAAACTAGAATCATGACACCCAAAGAAGCAGTTAGTCTTGGAGCCCTAGCTTTATTTGGTGAAAAATATGGTGATGAGGTAAGAGTTGTTTTTATGGGTAAAGAAAGTAATGGCTTCTTCTCAACAGAACTATGCGGTGGAACACACGTTAAAAATACTAAAGAAGTTGGAGAATTTAAAGTAATTAGTCAATCTTCTATTGCATCGGGTGTCAGAAGAGTGGAAGCATTAAGAGATGAGGAACTTCATGATTATGAAAAATCTTTAAAAAAAGATATATCTTTAAAAGAAAAAAACCTTAAAGACCAAGTTGATTTAGTCAAAAAAGAGTTATCAAAATTTAAAATAAAACCGGATTACAAAGATAATATTGATTTATCAGAAAACTTTAAAAATCTTAATAAACAATTAGAAAAAATTAAAATTAAAAATATTATTGAAGATAAAAACAAGAATATCATAAAGGATAAAAAAGTTGGTAATTTTGTATTTAGACAGCAGGTTTTAACTGATTTTCCTCCTAAAGAATTAAGAGGTGTGATCGATCAAGGAAAAAAAGATATTAAAGACGGTATCATAGTAAGCATCTCAACTTTTGAAGACAAAGTTGGAGTTGCAGTAGGTTTAACCAAAGAATTAACTAAAAAATTTGACGCTGTTCAACTTGTAAAAATTGCTTCAGAAGTTCTTGGAGGAAAAGGTGGAGGTGGAAGAAAAGATTTTGCCCAAGCAGGGGGGTCCAATAAAGATAAGATTGAAGAAGTTTTTAAAACTTTAAATAGTAAAATTAATTAAGTTTTTTTTTTAGATTAGAGTCTATTGCTTCTAGGAATTGATTTGTCGTAAGATATTTTTGACTTTTACTAATTAAAATAGCTAAGTCCTTAGTCATTGATCCACTTTCAACTGTCTCTATACAAACTCTTTCTAAGGTATCTGAAAATTTAACTAATTCATCATTCCCATCTAATTGACCTCTATGAGCCAAACCTCTAGTCCATGCAAAAATAGATGCAATTGGATTTGTAGATGTTTCTTTTCCTTTTTGGTGTTGTCTATAATGTCTAGTAACAGTTCCATGGGCAGCCTCAGCCTCTGCTATTTTGCCATCAGGTGTTCTAAGTACACTTGTCATTAAACCAAGAGAACCATAGCCTTGAGCTACAGTATCAGATTGAACATCTCCATCATAATTTTTACAAGCCCAAATATATTTACCACTCCATTTCATTGCGCAAGCAACCATGTCATCAATTAATCTATGTTCATAAG
>MDSW01162396.1_pt1 | contig 11643 bp, 10 predicted proteins | sample 811171 | NCBI WGS metagenome assembly MDSW01 (sample SAMN05326641, study PRJNA326480) | marine metagenome | isolation source: seawater | place: Atlantic Ocean: North West | collected 2012
TATAATGTAAATAATTATGTAAATTCTTTATATTTAAGATTTGAAGTTAAAGATAAACCTGGCGTACTTTCGCAAATTACAAATCGTTTAGCAAAGTATAAAATATCTGTAAAAAGATTAATACAAACCCCAAATAAAAAAAATAATAAAGCAACTATTGTCATAATTACTCATAAAACATCAGAAATAAATTGTAAAGTTGTTTATCATTATTTAAAAATAATAAAAATATACTCAAAACTCCTACATTAATAAGATTATATAATTAATGGATATATATTTAAAACTCTTTGAAGTTTTGTTTCCAGTATTTTTTATTGTAGCTATTGGTTTTTTTTTAGGTAAAAAAAACCCAAATTTTGATACTTCTTTTATAACAACATATTCTGGTAATTTTGGAACTCCTGCTTTAGTAATATTTGCACTTACTGCGGGTGGTGTAACTTTTGAAATTTTTAAAGAATTTTTTATTTATGCAATAATACTTCTAACTGCTTTTGGAATAGTAGGATTAATTTTTTTAATTCTTATGAAGAAAGATTATGTAAGAGAATTACCAACTTTTATTTTACCTAATACCGGAAATATGGGTATACCCATTTGTTTGTTTGCTTATGGAGAATTTGGAATGGGTGTAGCCGCAGCAATTTCTTCTTTAGTTGTTTTACTTCATTTTACATTAAATATTTTTTTAGCCAAAAGAGCATTTGACTTTCAAACTATTTTTAAAAGCCCAGCTTTTTATGCCATTTTAGTTACAGTTTTATTTTTATACTTTGAACAACCAATACCTTTATTTGTAATGAATACTGTAATGTTATTAGCTTATGGCATGATAGTTATGATATTGATGTCTTTAGGTGTCGCTCTTACTCAAATGAAAGTATTTTCTTTTAAAGATGCAATTATTACCTCTACTGGTCGTGTTATCTTGGGTCCCATAATAGGTTTTATAGTTATAAAAATATTTAATATATCAGGAGTTCCTGCTGGTGTCGTATTGATTCAATCATCAATGCCTAGTGCAATTTTATGTTATTTAGTTGCGTCTATGTATTCACCAAAAGAAATTGTCGACAATATATCTAGCACAATTGTTGTTTCTACAATTATGTCACTAATAACTATTCCAATTACTCTATTCTTTGCTTTAAAATACTTCTATTAAGATATAGCCTTACTTTATGAAGGCCATAATTTTAAATGCTTCAGCTTGGATGATTGTTCCTGTTATGGATGCTTTTGCCAAATATTTAAGCTTATCTATGGATGTTTTACAGATAACATGGGCTAGGTATTTTTTTACTGTAGTTTTTACATTATGTTTAATGTTAATTTTTTATAGGCATTCATTGGTTTGGACAAAAAAACCAACTCTTCAATTAATTAGAGGGCTAATTTTTGTTTTCTCTACTTATTTATTTTTTTATGCAATATCAGAAATTTCTCTTCCCAAAGCTTTAACTTTAGCCTTTGTAGCTCCAATCTGTGTTACTGCTTTATCACCTTTTTTTTTAAACGAGAAAGTAGGGGTCAAAAGATGGACAGCAGTATCTTTGGGGTTTATAGGCACTTTAATTGTAATTAGACCAGGTTTTATAGAAATAAATTTACCAACTTTAGCTGCTTTAGGTAATGGGATTTGCTATGGATTTTATCTTATTATTACTAGAAAGCTTAGTAATTCAGATAATCCACTTTTAACACTATTATTATCAGGGTTAACAGGAACTATAATAATTAGTATATTTATGCCTTCTGTATGGATTAATCCTACGTCAAATCAATGGATTTTAATGGCTTTAATCGGCCTTATAGCTTCTGTGGCTCATCTTTTTCTTATATTATCTCTAAAATACGCTGATGCTTCTAAATTAGCTCCTTTGGGCTATACTGAGATTATTACAAATATACTTATAAGCTATTATTTCTTTAAAGAATTACCAGATAACTGGACATATTTAGGTCTTTTCATTATCGTTCTTAGTGGTCTTTATCTTGCTAAAAGAAAAAAGTCAAACAACCCATCTAATTATTAGTAAATTTATGATTACTAATATATAATGTATTACATTAAAATATTATATTATATTATTGTAATTATTATATTTTTTTAATTATAAAAGAGTTTAATTTATGCAGAACAAAGTTAGATTTAGAATAAACACAGGAAAATTGTATTTGATTTGAACATTTAATAACAATTAATTAAGAAGTTTATTTCGCATATTCTAAAAGTGTTTATTATCAATAGATATTTTAATTATTTAAAAATTTATATCTTAATATTAAACAATAATTTAAATAATTAAGTAAATTTGACCTTAAAATTGTGATTTATTTAACATTAAATTAGCATTGATATCATTAATAATTAGAGTAATGCAATATAAGAATATACTCATTAAACGCCCATAGAGTAGGCTATTTTAAGCAACTATGAATAAATACTACAACCTGAAGGATGTATGAACGTATTTAAAGAAAATAAGCTAAATATTGTCTAAAAGTGTTTATTATCAATGGTTTTAGTTAAATTGAAAAGTCAAAAATTTCTATTTTATGAAGACTTTCTCTGATCGCAATAATTGTCTTTTTTTTCTAATTCCACCTTTTCCCGAGTATCCACCAAGACTTCCATCCGATCTAATCACTCTGTGGCAAGGTATTTTAGGTGGATAGGGGTTTTTACCCACTGCATTAGCGACCGCTCTATAAGCTTTGGGTTTACCAATCCCTTTTGCTACTTCCAAATAAGTTCTAACTTGACCTTTTGGAATTTTCTTTAAATAATTCCATATTTTAAGCTGAAATTGAGTTCCTGAAATTTTATACATAAAAAAAATCCTGAATCTTCACACTTTTTACAGTGTAAAGACCAGAATTTATGGTTCGTCGTTGTAGTCGCTACCGCCGAACCTACCACCTTACATGTTTAGCGCTGCTGTGTAAGGTTTTCTGCCCTCCAGGCTTGAGTCTCTCGACCTTTCCCTGGCTGGCCAGTTAAGAGTTGCCTCTTAAGTTAATTTTATCTTATATTAATGTCTATTTTGAATGTATCACTAATTAGTTGAATCTTTGCTTTAATATTTTTACTTGTGAATAATGGGGATAATTCATCAGCTCATTAAAAGATAAAGAAGCACAAATATACTAACTATAAAAAGTCCAAAAATTATCATTAAAATTCTATTTTTAGTTATTTCAGATATTTTTGACCATAAATACATAAACAAAAATATTATTAAAGGAACTCCCAAACCTAGTAAAATGTATTTTGGCATCAAATTTTAATTAACTTATTTACTTGACTTGTTAAATGCGTTATATTATTACTATCGATAATTAATGGTTATCAATAGTAATAAATATGAATAAATTAATAACTGATATAAATGCCTTAAAAGAAGAAACATTATTAAATCTTCAAAGCTCAAAAGCTTCGAACACAGTTAGAGCATATAATTCTGATTTTAACGATTTTTCACTATTTTGTGTTCAAAATGGATTTAAGTCTCTTCCATCAGACCCTAAAATTATTTCTTTATATTTAACAAATTTATCCACTAAAAACGTTAAAATTAGCACTATAAAAAGAAGACTAGTATCAATTGGTGTAATTCATCGTTTAAAAGGACATTATTTAGATACCAAGCATCCATCAATAATTGAAAATATTATGGGTATAAAAAGAAGAAAAGGAAGTTTTCAAAAGGGAAAAAAACCATTATTAATCAATAGTTTAAAAATGATTATTAATGTAATAGATGAGGTAAATGATTTAGAAATAAAGAAATTAAGAGATAGGACAATAATACTAATAGGCTTTTCTGGGGGATTTAGAAGAAATGAAATAGTTTCATTGGATTATGAAGACCTTGATTTTGTAACAGAAGGTGTAAAAATTAACATAAAAAGATCAAAAACTGATCAATATGGAGAAGGCTCAATAAAAGGTCTCCCCTATTTCAATAATCATAAATACTGCCCAGTATTATCACTTAAAAATTGGATATCGATATCAAGAATTAGTTCAGGTTCATTATTTAGAAGATTTAAAAAAGGCTCAATTTTATCTGAAAATAGACTAACAGATCAAACAGTAGCTCTTTTAATAAAAGAATATTTAAAATTAGCAGGTTTAGATAGTAAAAATTATTCAGGTCATAGTTTAAGATCAGGGTTTGCAACAACAGCTGCTGAATCTGGAGCCGAGGAAAGAAGTATTATGGCTATGACAGGCCATAAATCTACAGAAATGGTAAGAAGATATATAAAAGAAGCAAATTTATTTAAGAATAATGCTTTAAATAAAATTAAAATTTAATTAATCTCTAAAATCTTTTTTAATAAAAACAAGATCCGAATAAATACAATTAACTAAAATATAATTTTTAGAAGTTAAAAAATTATATATTTCAGAATTAAATATATTTTCAACATTCAAGTTTTTAATCTCAAGTTTAGAAGCATTTAAGTCTAAAAATTCAACAACTATCACATTAGGACTATATAAACTAAAATCCAAACCTTCAAAAACTTGTAATTCGTGACCCTCGACGTCAACAGATAAAAAATCAAATTGTTTATCACTAAATTTAGATGAGGCAATTAAATTATTTAGTGTGTCGGTTTTAATTTTTTTAATTTGAGAAACTTTTGCTTTTTGAAACTGACTTGTTTTTAAATCAATAGTATTTATTGGTGATTTTTTGTGATAAAAAAATAAATCAACTTCATTAACTTTATTAGATACGGCAACATTAATATTTACGTCAGAAGGACGTGACATGTTAAAAAGATCAATATTATCTTTGTCGAGATCTATATTAATTCCAGACCAGCCTTTTTTAAAAAGAAGAAAAGTATTATTATTTTTAATAGGATTTTGACAACCAACATCTATATAAAAGCCTTTTAATTTATTTCTAAATATATTTTCAATAATAATATCAACTCCACTGAAGGAAAAATAATTTTTCTTTGATTTATTAGATTTATGTATCAAATTAAGTTTTTTATAAAAATAATTAAAAAAAGACATATATTAATTAAAACATTTTAAAGGAAAATACACATTTAAAAGTTGTGGTTTACCTATATCGTTACTTTCGTTAATTTCAAAATTTTTATATTTCTCATTAAAGTCTATTTTATCATTGTTATATATATTTTTATTTTGATTGTATAAAACAATAATATTTTCATTTTCAATTTCATGATTTATTAAATCAATTAGTTTAATATCTTGTTTATCAATATTAATTATAAAATATTTATTTAAAATATCCTTAATATGAAATTTTTCCTTTCCTAAATTAACAATAGCAGTGGATTGATAAGGTATTATTTTTAGTCTTTTTAAGTTACCTATTGTAGAAAAAAAAGAGTCAAAAGTTAAATTTTCAAGATAATCAACATTGCAATTATTAACTAAATCAGTAATAAAATTAATTGAACTTACCTTTTTTATTGGCCACCTATGATAAATAAATCGGTTATCTAATAATTTATTATCATAATCATTAAAATTAATTTTATTAAATAAAGGATTGTTTCCCAATGGGTAAAAAATAAATGAAAAAAATGCTGGTAAAATAATTAATTGCTGAATTTTTTTTTTTAAATTTTTATCATTAATTTTGCTTATAAAAAATAATAATGGAATTATGCCTATTATTACAGATGTATACAATCTGAATAATTCAATTTTTAAACTTGTAGATGATAGAAAGCAACTTAACAAAATAATAAAAAAAATATTATTCTCAATTTTTATTTTATTAATTATTTTAAGTATAATTAAAATTGTATTAAAAATAAGAATTACAGAAATCAAAAAATATTGTGGAGTAACGATAAAATTAAAAAAAGACTCGGTAGAAAAAAAAATTATAAAATTATAGATAAGTTCCATAAATGATATTTCATAAATTTTTAAATAAAATGCAGGTATTTCTAAATATTTTGTCCAGATATTGAAGACATCAATATAAAATAAAAATAATATGAATAATAACAGTGGTGCAAAAAAACCAATTAATAGTTGATAAATATAATTAAAATATAATTTATTTTTATCTAATAAATAAAAAATAGAAAAAAAAATAAATGAAATTAATATTGGTATAAAAAGTTCTTGTCTTGATAAAATTGATAAACTTAAAAAAAAACCAATTAATAAAAAATTTTTATTTTTTTTAGATAAATAAAATATACTTATTGAAATAAAAAAAAACGCAATATAATTAGACCATGGCAACCATGGTATTGGATGATTAAATAAAATTAAAATTGTTGAAATTAAAGCAAAATTATTATTAATAAAATTATTAATACTTTTGCTTATAAAAAAAATACCTAAATAATAAAAAACACAATTGAAAACTGTTATAAAAAAAACTTTTTGCTCAAATATTATTAAAATTATTGAATGTATTAAGGTAGTAAAAAAACCGTACTGAATAAAAATTTCCTTATAAGGTATATTTCCATTAATCAAATCAAGAGCATTTGAATACATTAAACCAATATGATGACCATCATATTGATATCTAAGAATATATATTGAATAAAAAAAAAATGAAAATATTAATAGATAATTTATTGTTAAATAATTTTTTAAAATATTTAATTTTAAAAAATTCATTAATTGATTATTTATTTAACTCTTGATTAGCCTCTTCTCTTATCTCATCTAACAATGGGGCCCATTTTAAATAAATTTTTTTGATTATATTTTTATACAATTCTCTTTTTTCAGGTGTAAAATCTTCTGTAGAATTTACTAATTCTTTCATAATTTTTTTTGACAATTTCTTATCTGCAAAAATATTTGATAATTGTCTTTCAATAACTGGTTCTACTAATTTAATCATAACAGCAAAACAAAAAACAAAAGCTAATATTGAAAAAGTTAATTTTTTATAAAAATCCATGAACTATTCCCAAATATATTTATTCTTTTTTTTTAAATCAAAAGTTTTATCTATAATATATTGTGAAACTATATCTGAATTAAAATACTTCATATATTTTTTTTTTCCATTTTTAGCAATTTGATTTCGAGATTTAGTATCTTTTTTATATTTAAAAATTTTTTCAGCTAAATCGCTTATATTATTGTAAAATATAGCTTCTTTTGATGTAAAAAAATCATCCAATACTGTTTTTTTATCCAAAAAAGTCAAAAGGCCATTTCCAAATAGTTGTGCAATTCTATCGCTACTATAGTATTTTAATGGCTCTCCCCTACTAAGGTTTAATCCCATTTTAGCATTCGCTATAATGCTTAAGAATTTATCGCCCCAAATTGGTTGTTTATTTTTACAACCATAAAAATCATACTTAATAGATTTATCAGATATATTTATTAATTTATCCAAGAACAATTCTCTATTATCCGTTTTACCTTTTTTTAATGTACCCCTATGAACACCATGACTCATTGCAAAAAATAAATCATTTGATGGGTTTGAATTAAAGTTATTCAATATCTCAAATGATTGATCACTTGGATTTGGAATAAATAATGAATTATCTATTTTAAAATCCAAAATATCAGGTGAAGTAGTTAAAAATGAGAAATCCATAAATTTTGCTTTAGATAGCAATCTATTTTTATTTTTAGAATAATCTGGACCTTTTTTGGATACTGGATCCAAAAACCATTGAGCAAATTTAATATCCTTATTTAAATTTTTTAAACTTATAAATGTACTATCATGTATGTTATCGGCATGACCAATAACTACTATGTCTGGTTTAAATGTTTCTGAAATATTGATAATTTTTTCATTTAAAGATTTTGAGCCGGACACATCAAGTAAACCTTTGGAGTTATGAACTACATCTCGATCGCTTAATGTAAAAACAGAATGATTATTTCTTATAAAACCATTATTTATTCGTCTACCAGTATTATAATGAAGTCTACCGAGGTGTCTTTCATTAAAATTAGTTATATGTAAAATTTTAAAATTATCTATTTTTTTTGTAATATTAATTTTTTTTTGTAAAACTAGATTTTTTCTAATAATTTCAATTTTTTTTGTTATATAATGAGGTGTAAATTTAAAATTTTTATAATTTATTTTTTGCAACTTTCTTAATTTTTTTTTATTAAGAATTAGATTATCTATTTTTTTAAACAAATTATTTATTGTTAATTTTTTTATAATAACTGCAGATTTAGAGGTTTCTGGTAAACCTCCTTTATTGGTAATAATTGGTGCTGATCCCCTACTACAAGCTTCTAAACTTGCTCGTCCCAAAGGTTCATTCCATCTTGAACATATTATTGATATACTTGTTTTTTCAAGTTGTTTTAAAATAAACTTATGGTCTTTGAAACCAAATTTAATTAAATTTTTATGTTCAAAATCGTGTTTTTCTCTTGGTTCATCACCTATAATAATTGATTTCCAATTTTTATGTTTATTTAAAATCTTAATTATTGCATTACCAAAAACATCGAACCCTTTTGCCTTATTTAATTTTCCTATGAAGGAAATTATATTTTCTTTTTTATTAAAATTTATTTTCTTTTTATCTACAGATTGATAAATAACTGAAAATTTATTACTAAAATATTGAAAATTTTTTAGTCCAATCTTAAATCTGTTCAATGACCAATTACTATTAAAAATAAAATGATCTACTTGATTAAGTAGTTTATTTCTTTCATTTATAGTTTTTGATCCATTCATAGTTAAAGGATCGTTATGAAAATACAATATTATATTTGAATTTGTGGCTTTATTTATAGGTTCTATGTAAGCAGGTCTATTGTGAACCTCTATTATGTCAGAACAATTTTTTTTTTCCTGTTTTAAAAAAATATTTATATAAGCTTTTGAATTACTTTTTAAAAATTGGTTTTTAAAATTTAAATTAACATAGTTTTTGTCTAAATATTGACTTTCATCTGTTTTACCAAAAACGAATGAATCTTTTTTAAATATACTATTTTTAATAATATCATTAACAAACAATGAAACAGCGCCTGCTTTTTCAAAAGAAAAATTTTCTTTATAAGGAAGTAAAATTGAAATTTTCATTATTTATTAATATAATTATTTCTTATATTATTTCTTTTTTTAATATTTTTTTTTAATTTATATTCTTCAACCATTGCATTAGATCTACTTTTATATCTTTTTTTATAAATTAGGATCCATTTTTTTCCTTTTGTATATTTGGCACCTTTGTTTGAATTATGTAACAATAATCTCTTTTTTAAATCTTTTGTATAACCAACATATGTGAAATATCTGTTATTTTTTTTTGATATTAATAAATAAACGTAAAAAATCATTTCTTGGCGGTCCCTGGGGGAATCGAACCCCCCTTTGCAGGATGAAAACCAGCTGTCCTAACCGATAGACGAAGGGACCGTGATGCATCTTTTATTTTAAAAGATAATATTTATCAAGGCAAATTCAACTATAATAAGATATCATTTATTATTAATTGAATGTTCTTTTTATTATTCCAATCATTTTCATAAATTTGACCTATAACATTGATACTTTTTTTATAAGATAATAAATATTCACCAATTTTTGTATTTAATGAGTTAAAGCATATTGATTTAATGGATGTTCCTTGTTTAGGTTTCAAAATAGCAGAAATATGTTTGTTCTTTATTACCAACTTTTTGATAATTTTTAAGTCTTTTATAAAAAAAGTTGGAAGTAAATTGCCAGCACCAAAAGGTTCTAATTCTTTAATTTCATTAAACAATTTTTTATTTATTGCTGAAGATGAAATTTGAAAATCATAAGTGCTTAAATAATTTAAATTAATATTTTTTTTTTCAAAATCTTTCATGAGATAATTTTCTAAAATTTTAATATTACGTTTATGCATTGTGAAACCAGCTGCCATATTATGGCCTCCGCCATTTATTATTATTTTTTTATCAATTAATATTTTTATTACATGCCCAATATTATAATTTGGCATTGATCTTGCCGAAGCTTTTAATAAATTTTTTGAATTTGTAATTACAATCGTTGGCTTATGAAAATAATCTTTAATTCTTGCGGCGATAATTCCAATTAAACCTTCATTTATATTAGGTTTGTAATAAATTATTATATTTTTATTTTGATTTTGAATTTTTTCAAAATTTACTTCTTTTAAAATGTTATTTTCTATTTCTTTTCTTTTATTATTTAATTTAATTAAGTGATTTGATATATTTTTAATTATTGAAAGATTATTAGATGATAGTAATTCAACACCATGACTTGATTTTCCTAATCTACCACAAGAATTAATTATAGGGCCGATAAAATAACCAAGATCATCTGACGAAAAGTTATTATTTTTTTTACTTAATTTATATATTGTATCAAAAACAATATTTTCTTTAATTTTAAAATTACTAATTAATTTTAAACCTATTAATCTATTAATTTTCCTTATTGGCATTACATCAGTTATTGATGCTAAAAATACATAAACTAATAAATTATTTAATTTGAAATTTGATTTGGTTTTTTTAATTATAATTTCTAAAAAGAAATAAGTTAATGCTGAAGCACATAGATAATTATATTTATTATAATCGCTATTTTTTTTTGGATTAATTATTATATTTGATTTTGGGTAAGGCTTATTAATTTCGTGATGATCAATTACAATTGATTTGATTTTGTTTTGATTAAGAAAGTCAATAGCATTATTTGAATTTGATCCACAATCAACCATTATTATCAAATTTGGTTTCTTTAAAATTAATTTTTCAAAGAGTTTTTTGGTTGCTCCATAACCATCTTTTATTCTATCTGGAATATAATAAAAATATGGTTGTTTAATATAATCAAAAAATCTAACTAATATAGATGTTGATACTATACCATCAACATCATAATCACCTAAAATACATATATTTTCTTTATTTTTTATTGAATTAATTAAAATGTCAGTTGCTTTAACAAAATCATCAGTATTGTTAAATTCATTATTTATTTTTATTTCATTTCTAATGCTATAAATTTCTTGCAAATCAAAATTTCTAGAAACAATTAGTTTTGATACAAGTTGACCAAAGTTAAAATCTTGATTTACTTTTTCAATCAAATTTTTATTAACTTTAATTTCGGTCCATTTTTTACCTGATATAGAAATCATTCATTAACAGAATTAGTACTTTTAACTATTTCAACATAATTGGAGCTTTTGTGTGTAACTAATGTTTCTGTTATATAATTTTTATCAACTTTATTAACTCCTTTTAAAATTTCATTTTTTGTAATAGCTGTTGCACAGAAAATTGAGTCACCCTTAACAATTTCATTTAAATTATATTTTTTATCAAAATCATTAATACCCATAGTTTTAGCTAATTTTTTAGATTCATCATTATTAAATATAAATCTTCCTTGAAAATGACATTCATAAGCATCAAGAGCTGAAGCAGCCAAAACACCTTCGGGACCACCTCCAATACCTAAAAAAATATCAACATTATATTTTGAATCAGATACATAAAGTGCTCCCAAAATATCTCCATCACTTATTAATTTTAAATTAACATTTAAATCTTTTAGTTTATCAATAATTTTTTTATGTCTTGGTCTGTCCAGTATACATGCTGTTATTGATGAAATATCTTTATTTTTAAAATCAGATAAA
>MDSW01106751.1_pt1 | contig 11642 bp, 10 predicted proteins | sample 811171 | NCBI WGS metagenome assembly MDSW01 (sample SAMN05326641, study PRJNA326480) | marine metagenome | isolation source: seawater | place: Atlantic Ocean: North West | collected 2012
GCCGCCGCCGCGGCCGTACATGCGCGTTATCGCGCGGCAGAACGGAGCGGGAGGGACGGCGTCGAGCGTGCGATGCGCCTTCCGAGTGCGCGCGAGCAACTGTCGTCACATCGTCACACGCGTTGTTAGTTCAAAGTCGCCGCTCGCTCCACGGCCACGCGCCGCCGGGCTCGAACTTCACGCCCGCGTCCGCTCGCGCTTAAACCCGAAATACGACTAGCTAGAGATCCGGGGAAAGGTCTAACACGCCGCCCTAGCTAGAAGATCAACCCGGCGCCGCGCTCCGGCGGCGGTTCGTCGAGCGGAGGGACGGCACCGAGTGTGCGACTTTCCTCGTCCAGTCATCCTGAGCCTGTCATGTCAGCAACGACGAAATATATTCAGGCCGACGATTCGTTTCCCCGCGCCAGATCTCGCGGCGTCCCCCACGGGCGCCGTCCACGGCGCGACCACCGCGCGCACGAAGACCTCGCGGACATGCTCGCATTGCTCGAATCGTTACCCCCCTACGAGTACCGTGCCGTTACCGTGCCCGAGAATGTGCCCGACGGCTTCTTCGAAAAGCCGATCAAGCAACCCCCCGGGTACGGAGCCGAGAACGCTTTTCCGACGATAGAAGAAGCCGAGGCCGACGGATGGACGTACGACGAGCGCAGCGCGCGATGGAGCATGCCGTCGGACTTCCAGAGGGAGTTGAAGCGCACGCAGAAGTGGTGCAAGACGCTCGCCGGTGACGCGGCCGACGCGATGGACCTCGATGCGCTGCGGGACGCGCTTCAGAAGCTCAAGGAGTGGAAAGGGGACCGTGGCCGATTGCGAATCCTACCTCCTTCGTTCGATAACGAGCACCTGCCGACAGACGAAGTCGGACTTCTCCAACGTTTTGTTCGATGGACGACAGGAGCCGGCTATGCCGACGTGCTCTCCGACGACGAAGACTCCATGCGCGCCGCGGTGAAGGAGAGAGCGTCCGCGCTGGAGAAATTCTTGAAGCGCGTCCGGAAAGATACGTACCACGAGCAGTTACTGGCGGCGAGCGAGACCGGGTGGAGCCGAAGGGAAGCGGGACCCTCAAGTGCGGGAACCTCGCCTGCGAAGATCGTGACGTGAGCCGTGTCAAAAAGTGCTCGCGCTGCGGGATCGTCGCCTACTGCAGCAAAGAATGCCAGGTCGCGCACTGGCCCATACACAAGGCGATGTGCGACGAACAGAAACTGATGCACGCGGAAACTGGGAAGTCGCCGCTAGAAAAGGACAACAACACGTTGGAGTGGTACAGTTCGCTGAGTTTCATTCCTCATCTCGTGCTCATTCAAGCGTGGCGACAGCGCGCGCGTAGCCCGCTCATTCGCGTGCAAGGCATGCCGAACCCGAAGTTGGCTTCGGTCGAAACGATAAATCGCGCCGTCTGGGACGAGGACAGCTACGGAAGAGACGTAGAGAACATGGACTTCCTCCGCATGCGATACGGGCAAGCTGACTTCGACCCAGACGTACACTACTACGCCATCGTCATGGCCGGCCACGTCGGATCGGAAGATTGGACCGCCGTCATTCCGCGCTTCCGTTTCCCCTGCCCGGCGGAACATATGGATGACTTTGTCAAAGGCTGCATTGCGAGTTCTCCCGTGATTCAATGCATGGAATCGTTCTACGGTCCTACGCACGCTCACGACAGCCGGCGCGATCGGCGCGTGCGTTTGCGAGGATTACGAGGCGCATCGCGACTGAACGGAAAAGAAGGAATCGTGAAGGCGCCGCTGCCGCATTTCGAGAGCTGGGACCCTCTCAGCGATCGTTGGACCGTGCGTCTCGACGACGGCGACGAGCTCGTGCGCGCCAAGGCGGAAAACGTCGAGTTTCTCCCGAGGCGCGTCCGACTGCGCGGGCTCAAGGGGGCGCCGGAGATGAACGGTTTGACCGGGGGCGTCTACGACGTGTTAGGCTCGTACGACTACGCCGCCGGCCGCTGGACGGTGACGTTGGACGGCAGCGGGAAGACACTGAAAGTGAAGCCGGCGAACTTGACATTTTTGGACGGCGGCGACGGAGGCGGCGACTCGTGCCTCTTTCTGTGTGGAGATTCCAACCTGAGATTGGGAATTGAATTTTCATTGAGTCAGCCTCTGTCGAATGAGAGGGTAGGGGTAGACGAACGCGAATCATCAGCGCGAGTTAGACGAACGCGAAGACGACGAACGAAACGGGACTGCTGCTTATGATAGACGAGTTGTAGTACGCGCGCTCGAGTGCTGCGCGCGCGTCGACGACGCGCGGCTCTTCACCGCTGATCTTGGCGCGCGCCGCGGCTCGTCACCGCTCGCTCCACGGCCACGCGCCGCCGGGCTCGAACTTCACGCCCGCGTCCGCTCGCGTAAACCCGAACGAGATCTCCGGGGAGAGGTCTAACACGCCGCCCTCGAAGATCAGCGCGGCGCCGCGCTCCGGCGGCGGTTCGTCGAGCGAATCGTCGTGCGTCCGAACCAGCGGATCGTCGAACGGCTCGCCCGCAGCCTCCGCCGCCTCCGCCGCGAGGTTCGCCCTCCGGAAGTGCTCGTCCAACAGCAACGCGCGCTCCGCCTCCGCGTTCTTCACCGCCTCCGGGCGCGCCTCTCGCGCGGCCTCGCGGTCCTCCATCGCGGTCGTCCGCGCTCTCGACTCGCTCTCCGTGGGCACCGCGCGCCGCCAACGCATCTCGCAGTCCCGCAGCGAGATCTCACCGCCTCGCACCTCCAGCTTCGTCCCTTCCTCGCACGCGATCCGAACGCGCGGCACGCGCCCGAGCATCGCGCCGCCGTCGCAGTGCAGCGTCGCGCGTATGCACGGCGCGTCCGGGTCGTACGCGTCGCGTAACTCGCACTTGTACACCCCCTCCGCGAGCCAATCGTCGTCGCAGAGCTTCGCCTTCGGGCAGTAGAAGCACCCGCCGTTGCCCTTGGTCCCGTCAACGAAGAGCGGCGATCGCAGCGTCAGTATCGGCGCGTAGCGCTCCGTGTCCGGCAGCGCGCTGTCGTCCACGCTCGCGTAGCACGACACGGAGACCTCGCCGCCGACGAGCGATATGTTCCCGGCGAGCCTCGCGCGCGAGGCGCGGCCTTCGCCGTAGAAATTGAGCGTCCCGCCCGCGCCGCCACCGCCGTCGTCCGCGGCGGAGACGCACCGCAGCGTCCCCGAAGCCTCCGCGACGTCCGCGCCGCCTTCGACCTCGACCCACGGCGCGCCGCCGCCGCCTTCGACCTCGGTCCCGATCATCACAGGAAGTGGCGCGAACGCGCCAGATTTCGTTACCGCGGCCGCGGCGTAGCGCTTGAGCGCGCGATTCGGCCTCGGCTTGGACGCCGCGTCGTTCGCCGACTCTTTCGTCGCCTCGAGAAACGCCGTCGCGAACGCGTGCGGTCCCCCCCCCGGCCCGCCCGTCGCCGCGCGCGCGGCGAACTGCGCCTGCAAGTCGTCGAACGCCTGCATCGCCGCGTTCTTCATCATCTCGTCCTGCCCGAGCGGCCCCGCGGCCATGCGCTGTTTGAGCTTGTCGAGCATCGCGAGCGCGGCGGTGGCGGGATCGTTCGCGGCGGCGCGCGCGGCTTTCACCGCGTCGGCGGGCTCGTACCGCCTCCCTTCGCGCGCTCTGCGCACCTCGCGCACCGCCGCGAGGAGCGGCGCGGCCGCGGTCTCCGCGCGCGATCGCCCGCACGCCGGGGACGGGAAGTTCTCCACGAGTATCGGCAGCGGCGCGTCGTCGCCGCCGTCGCCGAAGCGTCGCAGCAACTGCTTCAGCGTCGCCGGCGCCGACTCGATGAATTCCAGCGCGTCCGTCTCCTCTCGCGCGAGCTCCTCGCCTCGCGTGAAGACGCAGATCGTGTGCCGCAGCACGCCCTCGCCGAGCCGCGCGACGAGGCGCTCCATCGCGACCGCCTCCTCCTGCGTGAACCGATTCGCCGCGCTGAGAACGAACACGAGCGCGTCGACGCCGCCGTCCACCTCCGTCGTCGACGCGAGGAAGTCCGAGATCCGCCGCAGGTTATCTTCCAGCAGCGCGCCGCTGTCGCACGTCCCGGGGGTGTCGATCACGCGCAAGATGGTGGACGGCGTCGTCGCGTCCGGCGGCGGCGGGGCTGGGACCGCGCCGTCGAGCGCGAGCGGCGGCGGCAGCGGGTCGTCGTTCGCGTCGAGCAGCGCGACGTGCTTCTCGCATCGCTCCGTGACGGACGCGAGCGAGCGCTTGGCGACGAACGCGTCTCGGCCGAGGAGGGAGTTGCCCGTCGCGGACTTGCCGTTCCCGGTCTGGCCCACGAGCGCGATCGTCAGGCGGACGGGCTCGACGGGGGGAGGAGGGGGCGCCATGGCCCGCGCGAAGCGACGGAGTGATGAAGCCACCGTAACCCTACGCCCTGATGCCCTCCTCGAGTTTGTCAGGAGAATGTTAGTTTAATCGTCGTCGCGCGAGAAAGTCACGACGAACCCGCGGCGCCCGCCCGGCGCGGCGGCACTCGGCCGCGCGCGTCCGCGCGCGCGCGCGGCGAAGGATGCCTCGGTCGATGTCGCCGCGCCCGTCGAAGAAACGCGTCGTCGCGGCGAAGAAACGCGTCGTCGCGGCGGCGGCGGCGGCGACGGACGACGAGAAAGAGGAGAAGAAGGACGAGGCGTCGTCGCCGTCGCCGTCGTCGCCGTCGTCGCCGTCGTCGCCGTCTCTCTCGTCTCTCTCGTGGCGCGTCCTCTACGCCCTCCTCGTCCTCCTCCGACTCGCCGCGACGTTCACGACCGGGTACGTCCACCCGGACGAGTACCACCAGTCCGTGGAAGTCGCCGCGTCGGACGTGCTCCGCGTCCGCGCGATCTCGCCGTGGGAGTTCACCTCCGCCTCGCGTTCACCGCGATCGCTCGCGTCGACGTCGCTCACCGCGGGCGTCGCGTTCGGCGTCCTGAGAGGCGCCGCGTGGGCGACGTGGAGGGCGCGTAAGCTCCTTCGCGCGCTCGCGCTCGCGATGATGCGCGCATCCGCGAGCGCGTCGAGCGCGAGCGGGGGGCGATACGGCGTCCTCGCGGCCGCGGCGGCCGCGGCGGAGCGATGGAGCGGTGGAGCGATGGAGGCGACGTGCGAGAAGCGATGGCGGTGGGACCCGGGCGCGGCGCTGTCCCCTCGCGCCGTGTTCCTCGCGCCGCGGGCGTGGATGCTCGCGACGTCGTTCGCGCTCGACGCCGCGGTCGCATCCGCCGCGAGAGCGCTCGCTCGCGGAGGAGGAGGAGGAGGACGCGGCGGCGGCGGCGCGCTGGAGGAGGAGGAGGAGGAGGTGGAGCGCGGCGCGCGAGCGGCGGGAACGCGCGCGCGCGCGGCGCTCGCGTCGTCCTGGCCGACGCTCGCGCTGCAGCTCCGGACGTTCAGCAACGCCGCCGAGACGACCGTCGTCGCGCTCGCGGTGCTCGCGACGACGCGCGCGATCGTCGACGGGCGCGACCGCGGCCGGTCGACGCGCGCCGCGGGCGCGCTCGGCGCGCTGACGGCGGTTGGGACGTTCGCGCGGTTCACGTGCGTCGCGTTCGCCGCGCCGCTCGGCGCGGCGCTGCTGTCGTCCGCGGCGGTGGCGGGGAAGACGGAACGTCGACCGTCGTCGCTCGGCGTCGTCGTCGTCGGCGTCGTCGGGATCGCGTCGTTCCTCGCCGCGTCGTGCGGGCTCGCGTACGTCGACACGCTGTATCATCTCGGCAGAATCGGCTGCGTCGGCGTCGGCGGCGTCGTCTTGACGCCTCTGAACGCGCTGCGGTATAACCTGGATCCGACGAACTTGGCGACGCACGGGACGCACCCGCGATGGTCGCACGTCGTGGTGAGCGCGCCGCTGCTGTTCGGGCCGATGACGGTCGTGATGTACGCGCGCGCGCTCGCGCGGCGCGGCGGCGGCGGCGGCGGCGGCGGCTGTGGAAAAAACGGCGACGCCGCCGCCGCCGGTCGGCGGCGACTCGCGCGCGCGCTCGCGTGGATGTTCTGGCTCCCGATCATCCTCCTGTCCACCGCGCCGCACCAAGAGTCGCGCTTTCTGCTTCCCGCGCTGGTGCCCGCGGTCGCGTTGACCGCGCCGGCGTTGTGCGATTCGCGCGGACGCGGACGCGGACGCGTCGTCGCGATCATCGCCGCGTGGATCGTCTTCAACGCCGTCGGATTCCTTCTCTTCGCCGTCGCGCATCAGGGCGGCGTCGTCCCCGCGACGGCCGCGCTCTCGCGGATATACGCGCGCGCGCGCGACGAAGAGGGCGCGAACTCGATGATCGCGGTGTTCTATCGGACGTACCCGCCCCCGCGCGCGCTCCTCGTGCGGTCGTTCGACGACGACGACGACGACGACGACGGCGGCGGCGGCGGCGGCTCGACGAACGCTCGAACGTTCGAGCGTTGGCGACGGCGGCGGATGGACAGCGCGCGGTACGACGTGTTCGGCGACGCGGACGAGCTGAAGGGCATTCGCGTCGTCGACCTCGCGGGCGCGGACCCGAGCGCGCTGCTTCGCGCGTTAGGGGGCGATCGGTGCGCGGGCGGCGCGGCGGAGCCCGCGTTTGTCGTCGCGCCGTTCACCGCGGCGACGGCGGCGACGGCGGCGTGGCGACGCGCGCGAAACGTCGCCGCGACGAGCGCGAGCGCGAACGCCTCCGCGTGCGTCGTCGCGTTGGACGCGGATCGCCCCGCGTTTGAGCGCGCGGCGCACTTCAGCGCGGAGGAGATGGACGCGTATCTCGACGCGTTCGCCACGGGCGGCGCGCGCGGGGTGTGGCGCGCCGCGCGACTGGGGGTGTTTCGCGCGCGCGTCGTCGAGCTCGACGCGGACGACGAGCGACCAATAGCGGCGTAGCGGCGTAGTGATGTCGTGCATTAGGCGGCGGCCGCGCCGCGATAGCGTTAGGGTACTATCGACACGTCGACGATGTCAACGGCTCGGACGCGACGACTCCGGGCGGCGTCGACGAAAGTCAAGTGTCGGCACCGCATCACCGCGCGCTGCCATGCCTGGCTGCTGCAGTCCGCGCTTTCTGATGCCGCGTCTGATCATCGCTCGCGCTCCCACTCTCGTGGCCGCGCTCTCTCCGCACCCGCCGCGATGACGGGCGCGTCCGCGGACCCCGCGCGGCGCGAGGTCAGGGTGCGCTCGCGGGGGAAGATGCGCGACGTCGTGTCGCATCTCCTCGGCGTCTTCGCGGTGCGCCCCGCCCTCGCGTCGGACGATGTCATTCATTCATCTTCTCCCGTCCCGCCGTCGTCGAGTCGACTCGTCTCGTCCCCCGCCGACCCCGTCTTCCCTCCCCGCGCGCGCGCCACGTCGTCGCAGGACGCGAACGGCGACGACGGCGTCGTCGTGGTCGTCACCGCCGCGGGGCGCGCGATCAACAAAGCGATCGCGTGCGTCGAGATCGTGAAGCGCCGCGTCCCGGGCCTCCATCAGGTGCGTTCATGTTCGCACTGGTTCCCATACGACCGCGTCGGCGTGGTGAACGCCGTTCCTTAAGGACTTTTCCCGGCGTGTCTCTACGCCCACCCCTCGCTTTCAATCCCCGCCCTCGGCGCCTTTCAACTCCAACTGACGCCTTTCAACTCCACCCCGACGTTCGCTCGTATGGAACGACCCTCAGACGTTCGAGTCCTCGTCGACGACGGGGAACGGCGCGACGGCGGACGACGACGACGACGGCGGCGACGACGACGGCGAGGGAGAGGACGAGACCGCGACCGCGACGAGACCGAACCGACCGCGCGCGGTGACGGTCGCGTCGATCGCGCTGACGCGCGACGCGTCCAAGGTGGACGAATCCGCGCCGGGGTATCAACCGCCGGGCGGAGAGGGAGGGAGCGATGAGAAGAACGCGGCGGACGAGGCGGCGGCGGCGGCGGCGCCGGCGAAGAGTGACGCTCGCGTCCCCGGGCCCCCTCGTGCTCCCGAGAGGCGCGAGGGCGCGCCGCGCGGGAAACGACCGACCCGGCGGGGGAAGGGGAAGGGGAAGGGGAAGGGCGGCGGCGGGAGCGCGGGAGACGCCGGCGACGTCCCCGTCGCGACGGTCGGCGCGTGAGCGACGTCTAGTAGCTAGAAGATAGAAGAACGCGCGTACTGTAGCGTAACCTTAGGTCATCAAACAAACGACAGAAGCGATGATAGTCCGGACTGCAACGTATGCCGACTCTAGTGCTGACTCCACTGGATGCTCTTCAGGTCGATCCCCTCCTGAACCATCTCCCACAGCGGGCTCATCTCCCGCAGCTTCGCCACGTGCTCCACCGTCAGCTCCACCGCTCGGTCCACCTCCTCCTCCGTCGTGAACCGCCCGACGCCGTACCGAATCGACGTGTGCGCCATCTCTTCGTCCACGCCGAGCGCTCTCAAGACGTAACTTGGCTCCAAGCTCGCGGACGTGCACGCGCTGCCGCTGCTGACGGCGATCTCTTTCAGGCCCATGAGTAGAGACTCGCCCTCGACGTACGCGAACGACATGTTCACGTTGCCCGGATACCGCGCGTCCGCGTCGCCGTTGAGCTGGACGTTTTGGCATTTCGCGCTGAGGGTGATCGTCCATACGAGCGATGATATCGGGGTGGAGTTGAAAGGCGTCAGAAGCGGAGTTGAAAGGCGTCGAGGTGCGTCGGGATTGAAAGCGAGGGGTGATGGGCGGAGAGATGCAGGCAGACGCCGGGAAAAATCCTCAAGGATCGGCGTTCACCGCGCGGACGCGGCCGCGTGGGAACCAGCGTAAGGAGAACGCGCCTGATGCCGTCGATCAGTCGCCTCGACAGCCTCGTCGCGTGCTGGCGATCGTGCTCCATCTCCTCCAACGCGACCGCGCACGCCTTTCCGAGCCCGACGACGAGCGGCGTCGGGAGCGTGCCGGAGCGCAGCCCGCGCTCTTGGCCGCCGCCGCTGATGAGCGGCTCCATTCTCACGCGAGGCCGCCGCCGCACGTAGATGGCGCCGACGCCCTTCGGGCCGTACACCTTGTGCCCGCTGATCGAGAGCAGGTCGATCTTCATGTCCTCGACGTCGATCGGGATCTTCCCCACCGCCTGCGCGGCGTCCGTGTGAAAGAACACCTTGCGCTCGCGGCACAGCTCGCCGATCGCCTTCAACGGCTGCACGACGCCGATCTCGTTGTTCACCGCCATCACCGAGACGATCGCGGTGTCGTCGCGGATCGCGCCGCGCAGCTCCTCGAGGTCGATCAAACCGTTCGACTTCACGGGCAAGTACGTCACGTCCCACCCGCGCTGCTGCAGCCACCGGCACGAGTCCAGCACGCACTTGTGGTCCGTCTGCGTCGTGATGACGTGCTTCTTCTTCCCCGAGTAGAAATTCGCGACGCCCTTGATTAGGGTCGAGGGTCCATACGAGCGAACGTCGGGGTGGAGTTGAAAGGCGTCAGAAGCGGAGTTGAAAGGCATCGAGGTGTGTCGGGGATTGAAAGCGCGGGGTGGGCGCAGAGACACGCCGGCGAAAGTCCTTAAGGAACGGCGTTCACCGCGCGGACGGGGTCGTATGGGGACCAGTGTACAGAACGCGCCTTGATCGCCATGTTGTTGCTCTCCGTCGCGCCGCTCGTGAAGATGATCTCCTTCGCGTTCGCGCCGATCGCCTTCGCGACGTCGGCACGCGCCGCCTCGATCGCGTCCTCCGCCTCCCAGCCGTACATGTGCGTCCGCGAGTGCGGGTTGCCGTACTGTTCGACGAGGTAGGGCATCATCGCGTCGAGAACGCGCGGATCCACGGGCGTCGTCGATTGCATGTCGAGGTACATGGGGCGGCCTCGCATCTGGACGCCCTTCATCTCGATGTCGTCCGCGGTGATGGACGATGATGACGCGTCGGTCGCGGCGGACGCGGTCTTCGCGGGCGTGGACGCGAACCCGCGCGGCGCCCGCGACGGGGCGGCGGCGGGGGGAGAGAGACGCGAAGGCGTCGCGGGCGCGGGGAAACCCGCGTTTTGTTGCGCGAACGACGACGCGAGGGGGGGCGCCCCCATCGCGCGATGGGACGCGCGCGCGGCGACGCCGACGCCGACGCCGACGCCGCGTCGCGCGAGCGACCGCGCGACGGCGCCGCTCGCGCGCCGCATCGTGAAGGCGTTTACGATCGTCCGGACTCGATCGAGACCGCGCGCGTGCGTGGTGAGAAGCGCGCGAGGCGGAGTGACGTCGAGGGGGGCGGTGCCCTCGTGACGTGGACGGAGGCGCCGCCGGTGGCGGTCGCGTCTTGTCGCGCTTCGCTTCTCCGAGCCGCGGGAAAAAACGCTCGGAACGTCCGAGGACACCGCGCCGCGCGCGCGAGCTGTCGCCGTGGCCGTCGCGATCGCGTTGCTATCGCCCGACGACGACGCCGACGCGCACTGCGTCCTGCGATGGCGCGGCGAGGACGAGGACGAGCGCGCGATCGGAGACGGCGAAGACGACGCGTCGTCCCCGAGCGACGACGACGACGACGACCGCGGAGAAGAAGAAGAAGGCGAAGAGGTAACGCACGATCTCAGCGATCGCGACGCCGCGGACGCCGCCGCGAGCGACCCGACGCGCGGAGTGTCCGACCTCTCAGGCTTGCGCCGCGACGCCGGCGGCGTCGTCATGGTCTCCGGCCCCGGCGCGTGCGGCGGGCAGCACGCGAGGGAGGACGCGCCCGAGGGCGTCGCGCGCGAACGCCTCGACGCGAAGAACGCGCTCGGCGACCTGCTCAACGTGAACGTAGACGTCGCCGTCGCGCTGGGGGACGACCGCGACGCGGGTGGTCCGACGCGTCCGACGCCGCCGCGCCGACGCCGCGACGTCGTCGCGCCGCCGAGTCCGAATCTGCGTCCCCCCGCGACGACGATACACAGAGAGCGCATCCCGCTCGTCGTGGACGGCGGCTTGCTTCCGCGCGCGCTGCGAGCGCTCGAGGCGCCGCTCGTCCGAATCGGCGCGGGGAAGATGCTGCAGTGCTTCGGCGAGTCACCGGGCCGAATGCGCGGGAAGTGCAGGCTCGTCCCGGACTCGAGCGCGATCGGCGTGAGCGCGAGCGTGTGCCTGTGGCTCGACCTCGACGGGTCGCTGCGACTGACGTACGAGAAGAAGTCGCGGCGCGGGGAGTTCGCGACGGAGGCGCGTTCTATCGATACACTGGTCTCCATACGACCGCGTTGGCGTGGTGAACGCCGATCCTTAAGGACGTTTGTCATCGTTTCTCTCCGCCCATCACCCCTCGCTTTCAATACCCGCCCTCGGCGCCTTTCAACTTCAACTGACGCCTTTCAACTCCACCCCGATATCATCGCTCGTATGGAACGACCCGGAGAGTGCGTCGCTGTGCGTGATCAACGCCAAACGCGCCGCGCGGTTTCGAGCGGCGGCGCGGCGCGACCGCGGCCGCGCGTCGGCGGCGGCGTCGAGTGGTGAAACGCGTGTTTTTAAACGCGAAAGCGACGGCGTAACGTCCACATCTTCGCCGTTTTTCGATGACGACGACGACGACGACGACGGGTCGACGTGCGAGTCCAAGCTCGCGCGGCCGTCCATCACGCACCCTTTGAAGAACGACGCGAGCGGCAGGCGCGTTCATGTTCACACTGGTTCCCATACGACCGCGTCGGCGTGGTGAACGCCGATCCTTAAGGACTTTTCCCGTCGTCTCTCTCCGCCCACCCCTCGC